>MDTG01170551.1_pt1 | contig 16647 bp, 14 predicted proteins | sample 811421 | NCBI WGS metagenome assembly MDTG01 (sample SAMN05326645, study PRJNA326480) | marine metagenome | isolation source: seawater | place: Pacific Ocean: South East | collected 2011
CTAATGGAGTAATTAAAAAGAAGCTTGGTATAAATAAGCTTTATATATCGCCTGTTTCTTCTGACAGAGGTTTAGCTTATGGATGCGCTTGTATTGGTTCTTCAAAATTGCATGAATCACCTACAAATTTAGGTGTCCCATATTTTGGAAAATCTTATTCAGAAGATGAAATCTTAACTGAATTAAAAAATAATAATATTAAATTTATTAAACCTAGTAATTTAATAAAAAGAGTATCTAAATTGTTGAAGTCTGAGAATATAATAGGTTGGTTTCAAGGTAGAAGTGAAGCTGGGGCAAGAGCATTAGGCAACAGGTCTATACTTGCCTCTGCGGGCACTAAATCTATGAAAGATAAATTAAACGCAAAAATAAAATATAGAGAGGAATTTAGACCTTTTGCCCCGCTTGCAATTAAAAAAGATGCATTATTAATGTGGGATCTTGACCCGGATACTGATTATTCTTGTATGACTTATACCGTTAGAGCCAAGCAACTAGCAAGCGATTTTGCCCCTGCATCAGTGCATTCTGACTTTACAAGCAGGCTTCAAGTACTTGAGGAATATCAAAACCCATTATTATACGAATTATTATCTGAATATAAATTACTTTCAGGATATGGTGTTTTACTTAATACAAGTTTTAATCTTAAAGGGCAACCTATAGTTGAGTCTCCTAGGGATGCAATAATGACTTTTTTTGGATGTGGGTTGGATTTCTTGATTCTTGGCCCTTACTTGATAAGTAAAGAACATATTGATTAATTTCTTAAATAAGTGATATTCTTGCATAAATGATTGATTCAATTAATATGCCTAAGTTTCGTAATAAAAATTGATTATTTTGAGTATAAAAAGATGAATAAATTTTTTATTAAAATTTACTCTATTTCAATAACATTAAGAAGAAGGTTTTTTTTTACTGTAAAAAGACCCTTTGTAAAATTAGGAGTTAAATTTTTATTAAAGAAATTACATTATAAATCTAAGATTATCTTTGTTTACGATTTAAATGTGTCTCCTTCAACTTATGGAGATTATATTCAAATATTACTTATAGCTCGCTTTTTCCTTTTTCTTAATAAAGAAGTTCATTTAATACTTGTTAAAGATCAATTAAGATTGGATAGTTATAATTCTAAAACTAATTCAATATATCCTATAAAAATAAAAATTTTAAATGAACTTAAAGAGTTAAGTTATTTTTTTTGTAAGGTCTTAAAAGGTAAATTTATATATGAAGAACTTTCTTGGTTAGAAACTTATAAATACATAAAAGATACAAAGAATTTAAAATCAGTTTTTATTTATAAAGAAAAAAAAGTTTTAGAAAGATTACCTTTTTATAAAACAAATTTTGAAACTCTTGTTCATTTATCAGCGTTACTATCCCCAGATAGATTAAAAAATTATCTTTTAAATATTGAACAATTTAAACATTTTAATTTTCCTAAGGAGATATCTTCAAAACCTTATATAGCATTTAATGTGAGGATGAATACTTCAAGATCTCAGAGTAATACATCAAACCAAATTTTTGAAGATGTAATAAAACAACTCCAGACTAATTACCCATCTCATCAAGTTCTGGTGGTATCTGACGATGTAGGTTGTGAATATTTTTCGGACTTGGCCGCCACTAAATCAATAGAATGTTTATTCTCTAAAAAAATAATTCCTAACGGAAAATTTTTTGATGATGCTTTGTTAGTATTAGGAGCTGATTATTATGTTCAAATAAATGGTGGCGGGATATCGATAATTAGAGAATTTTGCCAGAGGCCTTATTTTATAAATCATTCTTTAATTTTTATGCAATATTCTTTCAAAAAAGTTTATAATTTCCAATCAAGAAATCAAATATATATAACACGAAAAATAAAAGATGGTATAAAAATTCCAATTTATAAATCTTTCAAATAATAGATTATTTAAATTGAGTAATCACCAAACTAAATTAAAAAATATTATTGCTGATCTTAAATTAGATTATGAAGATCTTTTATATTCAGGAGTTAATAGTAAGGTACATATTTTGAGAAATGATTCTGAAAAATTTATATTAAAAATTTTCAATCATATGAATAAAAATTCTAATTTAAGATTACAAAGAGAAGTAAGTGCGTTAAGTTTTTTGAATATAAATTCAATAGAAAATATTCCTAAATTAATTTCTCACAGTTTCGAAAAATCCTTTATTCTGACAAGTTTTCTGAATGGAAAGAAAATTAAAAGTTTTTCTAAGTCATATATTCCCCAAATTATTGATTTTAATTTAAGTTTGCGCAAGAGTAATTTTTTATCTAATAGTTTAAAAATAGAAGATGCATCTGAAAGTTTTTTACAAATGTATAAATTCTTAAATACTTTAGATTTAAAATTTAAATCAATAAATAAAAATATCTCAAATTCAAAAATATGTGAAGTTTCAATAAATGATTTTTTGAAATATTTGTATAGTGATTTTAAAGATTATTTTCGAATATATTGTAAAGATTCCAACTTTAAAGAATATTTAATTAATGAAAAACAAATTTTTTCTCAATCAGATGTCGGAATTCATAATTGTTTAGATAATAATAATAAGCTATTATTCTTTGATTTTGAACATTCTGGTTGGGATGATCCCGCTAAGCAATTAGCAGATTGGATCTTAAGGCCAAACTCTAACATTAAAAATATTGACTCTTTAAATCTCTTGATTTGTTTTTGTGAAAATTGGCATGATAAGGACCTACATACAAGAATAAAAAGAATTTTGCCGTTAATTAATATAAAGTGGATTCTTATTAGATTAGCTATTGGTTTTTCAAATAAAGTGGAAAATAAAAATGATTATTTAAATCCCGAAATGAATTTGGAATTATATTATGAGGGGAAAAGTAAAATAGACTTTATTAGTGATAATTTTAGTTGAACCAAATTTAATATGCTAAAAATTTATAAATCTGAGTTTTCAAATTTATTTTTTTTCATCCATTTAACTGTATAGCAACTTTCATGATCTACTAAATCTCCTGATTCATATGCAGAAATAATTTGGTCTATTGCATCATCAATTGTATATTTTGGTTTGAATCCAGTTTTTAATAACTTGCTTGAATCTTGCCTATACGACCTTGGATCATTAGATTCTGTGATTTGGATATCTGCATTGGTCTTTTTTTGAATTTTAAGTGCAATTTCTTTTATAGACATATTTTCAAAACCAGCATTGTAACAGCCACTATTAAAATGACTGTTATTTAAAAAGTGTATGTAAATATTCACTATGTCCTGAATATGAATATTAGGCCTAGTTTGATCTCCACCAAAAACATTAATCATATTATTTTTTAAAGCATGCATAGTAAGCATATTTACGCTTACATCTAATCTCATCCTAGGAGATATTCCACAAACAGTAGCTGGTCTAATACAGTGAATTTGCATTTGGTCTTTATAAGAAAGAAATATTCTTTCGGCGACCATTTTTGTTTTGTTATAAACAGATATGGGAACTAACTCTAAATCTTCTGTAACTTTGTCTTCTTTTTTTACTCCATATACGCTCCCAGAGCTCGCGAAAATAAATTGTTTAATATTGTTTCTGACAGCCTTATCAGCTAATTGCTGGCTTGCAAGTACATTAATTTCCCAACTAAGTGTTGGATTTAAATCTACTGCAGGATCATTTGCAATATTTGCTAAATGAATTATTGCATCAACTCCTTCCATTGGAATTTTATCAATATTTCTTATGTCTGTTTTTATATTCAGGAGGTTTTTGTGATGAGGTAAATAATCTCCAAACCATTTTGTATCCACGCTTATTATTTCGTGATTATGTTTTAATAGTTTAGGGATAAGAACAGAACCTTTATATCCACAACCCCCAGTTACAAGAATTTTCATAATTGATGTTTATAATCCCAAGATATATTTTGAAAATATATTGAATTTTGGTTAATCCATTCAATTGTTGACTTTATACCATCACTAAGCTTTATTGTATCTTCCCAATTAAATTCTTTACGAAGTTTCTCACTACTAAGTAGGTAATTTTGATCTTTACCTAATCTTTCATCTGAAATGTTTACAATTGAATCAAAATTTACATCACAACTTTCACATATCAATTGCACTAAATTTCTTATGCTTAAAGACTCTTTTGTAGATATATGCCAAGAGGTACCTGGTTGAGCATTTAATAAAATATTTAGTGTTGCCTCTGCAACGTCTTTTATATGAATAAATGATCGTTCTGAAATCCCACCACCATGTAAATTCATTTTTTTATTAAATCTTGCGCTCAAAATTGTCCTTGGAATTATCCTATAAAGCTGTTGCCCAGGTCCATAAACATTAGCTGCTCTAGTAAATACAACAGGAAAATTATATGCTTTATAAAAACTTAGCAAGTGTAAATCACATCCTGCTCTACTTACTGCATAAGGGGTTGTAGGGGAAAAATTATAATTCTCTTCAATAAATCCACTATCAGTACTACCATAGACTTCTGGAGTTGTTACGTGTAAGTATTTCTTTATGAATTTTCTTTTTCTAAGCTCATCATGAAGTGCAACTTGAGAAACTAAATTTGTTTGATACCAATTTGTTGGACTTAGCCAACTTTCTGCGACCATTCCTTGGGCAGATAAATTTACTATATAAGGTGGTTTAAACTCATCAACGATTTGGATTAATTTTTTTAAATCTTTATTAATATCAATTTTGTGAAAAGAAAAATTATTCTTTTGATAATTATGATTTTTTCCAAAATTTTTATAAGCCAGAAAAATATCATTTGGCTCTTCAGATCGACTAACTCCTTTTACATTGAAACCACTATCTAGAAAGTGTTTTATAAAGTTTGAGCCACTAAAACTATTGCTTCCAATTACAAGTATTTTATTGTTTATCATTTTTACATAATCTCATTTATGTAGTCATTTAATTCATCAAAAGATATTGGTAAATTCCCCATGTTTTCTACTGCAAGAGAGGAAATGAAACATCCAAGAGCTGATAGTTCCATAAAATCTTGATTGATTGCAATTCCGGTTGAAAGTAATGCAAGTAATGAATCTCCCGCTCCAGTTACATCAACTGGATTTGCTGATAGAGCAGGGAATGCTTGACTTGATAATTTTTTAATTAATGGATTGTACATGTAACTTAAAAAGCCACTAGATCCAAGTTTCATAATTAATTTATCAGACTGAGTGGCGCCTATTATTTTTAAACAAAGTTCTTCAAGTCCAATTTCATTATCTTCTAAAGCGATTCTTGCTTCTTTCTCATTTGGACATAACAATGAAAAGCCTGTGAATTTTGTAATTTTACCTATTTGACTACTACATTGTAAGTCACCACATATTTTTAAATTATATTTGAATGCAAGCTCTTTAATTTTTAAAATAATATTTTTTGTTATTACTCCATATACAAAATCTGAAATGACGAAACAATCTATATTTGGAGCAATTAACTCTAACTTTCTGATTATATTAGATTCAATTTTTGAGTCTATAGAATTAGATTCTAAACGACTGACTCTGAAAAGCTTTTGATTCTCAACTACATATCTTTTTTTAAAAGTTGTGGGTCTTGAATTATCAACAAAAAGATTATCTCTTATATCATTACCCACTAAATCCTTTTTTACTAAATTGGCATTTTCATCGTTACCTACGATTGAAATTAAATTAACTTTGGCACCTAATGACTTTATGTGTTTAGCAACAATTGCAGCTCCGCCGATAAAATTCCTTGTGCTAATTTCTTTAACAACAACTACTGGTGCCTCCGCACTCATTCCGATGGGTTCACAAGCCGCATATTGATCTACAATAGTATCTCCAATTACTGCTATTCTTGCTTTTTTTAGATTGCTTAAAGTTTTTATTAAGTTTTCTTTTTTTAAATTTTGTTTTTTACAGACGTTTAAAAAATCTTCTTTTCTTTTATTGGTTATTTTTCTTTTAGAGTTTTGCAATAAATTATCATTGAAATAATTCAATTCACCTGCATGGAAATATACTTTTCTATTTTCATTAACTTGAGAATTTATTACTTTTTGTATTAGTTTATCTTTAGTGTTTTTAAATTCTTTTCCCAGTATTAAATTTTTTGGTTTTAACTTTCCTAATACTGCATCTAATTCTTTATCTTCAAGTAAAATTATCCCATCAGCTAGACCAAGCAAATCAAGCCCTTCAGCTCTTTCTTCTTGATTAAAACTATATTCATCATTATTACCTATTAAAGCTATTATTAAAAACTCACCCAAGTTTTTTGCATATTTCAGATATCTAATGTGACCTTGATGTATAGAGTTGAAATGTCCGTAAGCAAGGGTACAACCATTATATTTATTAAAGTTATTAAAATCTGAAAAACTTTCTATCATAATTCAATAATTATTCTTCCTGCAAGAGAACCATCTTTGAAAGATGCAATAGCTTGGTTAATTTCCTTTAACTTATATTTTTTACTAATAATTTCTTTAAAATTCAACTTACCATTTTTTAGTAGATTTAAGAATCTTGGGATATCTCTCTCTGGAGAAGACTCTCCGCCATGTGAACCGATAATCTTCTTACCAAAATGCATTGGAAGTGAAAATATATTTATATTTGAACCAATTTTCGGAACCCCCACAAGTATTAATCTACCTTGATTATTTAATAATGAATAACCTATTTCTATAATTTCAGGTATTCCGGTATTATCGACAAATACATCAACTCCCTTATTTCCTAGTATGCTATTTATTTTAGTTCTTACATCTTTCTTATTTGTATTTATTGTGTGTGTGGCTCCAAATTTCTTAGCAAGATCAAGTTTATTGTCGAAAATATCAATAGCTATAATTGGCCATGCAGAATGTAAAGAAGCCGCCTGAATCATATTCAATCCGACTCCTCCAGAACCAAAAATAACTATTGATTCTCCCATTTTTAATTGTGCATTATTCTCTATAACTCCAAAACCTGTTGTAATTGCACATCCAAACAAGGCCGCCAATTGATTATCAGTCTCTGATGGAATTTTTGTGCAACGATTCTCACTTACTATTGAATGTGAATTAAAGGTTGTAACCCATCCTGCATTTATTTTTGTGCCATTAAGTGTATAAGAAGGAGTTTGAGATTGAATACCTTCTCCTCTCTTCCAATGAAGAACTACTTTATCCCCTACGCTTACAGTTTTCACACCTGGACCAACTTGTAATACTGTTCCGCAACCTTCGTGCCCCATCAAATGTGGTAAATATAAATCTTTACCTTTAACCCCCTCAATTTCTCCAATTTGAGATCCACATATTCCACTAGTATGCAATTTCACAAAAACTTGGCCTACTTCCAACTCATCTTGCAATTCTATTTTTTCAAAAACCAATGGTTTTTTTTGCTCAAATAAAATTGCAGCTTCTATTTTTTCATTGGTAATTAATTTCATAAATTATTCAAAATAAATAAAAGAGTAATCACCTGTATAACCAAACTCTCTAAACCACCATAACCATTCTTTTGGAGTATTAAATGCTTCGCAGGTAACTTGCCAGTATAACAAGTTTGCTTTTTCTTGTTCATTCCTATAACTTTCTACGCAAATATATTTATTTTTTTTTGCTACTCTTTCAATTTCTTTAAGAGATTTTTTTAAATCAAAAGAATATAAGTTGTGCAACGTATTTATTGAAATTACTAAATCAAAGAAATCATCTGGCCAAGGCAAATCATTAGAATTGCCGACCTTTAAATTATCCTTAATTTCATCCTTACAGTTTTCAATGGCATATTTAGAAATATCTAAACCGTATATTTCAGCTTCGGGGATTATCTTTAAAAATTCAAATAATAAGAAACCTTTTCCACAACCTACATCAAGAATCCTTGGTTTTTTGTCTAATTTATAGTACTCATTTATTTTTTTAGCAACAGGGAGCCATCGGTTTTCAATATACTTATAGCCTCCATAGTTAATTCTACGATCACCATCCCAATATTCAAAAGAATATTGCTTTGCTAATTCAGCGGCCTTACTTTTTGGAAATTCTTTGTCATTAACTCTCGCTAAATAATCTCTATTAGTACTCTTATGTAATACTGACATGAAATCAATTTCTTTCATTTTATTTAATTGGTTTATTTGTGTTAAGGTATTGCATCACAATATGACCAACAATTAATTGACAATCTTCAGCTATTTGCATGTCATTTATTTTAAAGTGAATTGATTCATCAACCTCTTTCTTACATAAACCGCCATCATATCCCAATATCGCATAAGACTTCATTCCAATTGCTTTTGATGTGTTAATTGCATTCAAAATGTTTTTAGAGTTTCCACTGCCAGAGAGTGCTATTAAAAGATCTCCTGCATTACCTTTAGTTTTAAGTTGCTTAGAAAAAATTTCTTCATAATTAATATCGTTTGCAATACAAGTTATAACAGCAGCGTTTGAAGAAAGGGCTTCGACTTTTAATCCATTGATAACAGGACCACTCCCACAAGCTCCAGCCCCAAAAATTAAATCATTAGCAAGATGAATCGCATTAGCTGCGCTTCCACCATTACCACAAATATAAATTTGTTTTTTATTTTCCCAAGCAATATAAAGATCTTTGCAAAGAAGATTTATTTTTTCTATTATTGAATCATTGAAAGAATTTTTAAGATTATCTAAATAGGTATATGCATCTTTTTTGAAATTATCTGCAGAATTATTTGATAAATCATTCATTGTTTCCCCCCATAATTCGTTTGCTGTTTTAAGTGATTCCTTTGTTCCAATATCAATAAGTAATTTATTAGTATGATAAGTCTGCGTGCGACCAATTAATAGCGGAATAATATCTTTACTAAAATCGCTTATTTTGGTTTTAAGCGATGAAAGATAATTTATTAAGTTAGAGTCAAAAGCGTAAATGGCACCATTTGCGATATTAGAGGGAGGGTTGGAAATTTTTTCATGGAAATTTGTAAGAACTCCATTAATGTCTGTCTCCACTATCCCACAATGTTTTGGATTACTTGAGTTGAAAGTTAACATAGTTAACAAACAATACTTTGGTCTTTTTTGATGCGCAAAAATTAATTCTGACAAATTAAAGTTTGTAAGATTATCTCCATGAATTAATAATCCTAAAGAATCCTCAAAAAATAGTTTGTTTCGCATCAAAGTTGCACCAGTGCCAAGTAAATTTTCTTCGTATACGGTAGTAATTTTAATATTAAAATTGTTATGTTTTTCTTCTAAAAAATTAATTATTTGATCTGAAAGATAATGAGTATTAATGAGGACTTCTTTGAATCCACTTTTTTGAAGTTTTTCTATCCAAATTTCTAAAAGTGGTTTTCCTTTAATTTGCATTAGACACTTTGGAGTCTTATCTGTAAGGGGTCTTAACCTTGTACCTAATCCTGCACAAAGCAATAGAGCTTTTAGTTCTGAAGACATGACTATTTAATATTTAGGACATAATTGTTTATGATCTCATCGGCGAGAGCAAAACTTGATGTAAAAGCTGGAGATATAGCATTTAAAATATGGATTGATTTATCTTTACTAATGCATACAAAATCATTTTCCAATTTACTTTCATCTATATCAAACAGCTGAGCTCTAATTCCCACTTTCTTACTAATTTCCACATGCTTAAGTTCAATTGATGGAATAAGTTTTCTAGCGGAATTGATCATAAAAGGGAGCAGAGATAATAATGCTTGCTCATGAAAATATTTTTTGAAACCGCCTTTATCAAATAAATATTGTTTTAAAAGTGTTGAAATATTTGCTACTGAATTAATGGGCTCAATTTTATCTAAACCATAGTAATTTTCTTTACCGAAAGCTAGTGTAGCTGTTGGACCTATACTTATTGTCGGAATTTTATCAGCACTTGGAGTAAAATGAACTCCTAAAAAAGGAAGTTTTAAATCTGGCACAGGATATAGATTACATCTTGGTTTAAATGGGCAATTTTTTTTAAGCTGCCAATACAATCCTTTAAATGGAATTAATCGATAATTTAAACCTACCTCAAAATACTTTGCTATTCGCAAAGCGCTTGTCCCAGATGCGTTTATCATATAGCTAAAAGACAAAACTTTTCCATTATTAAGTTGTATTTGATTCTTTGAAGAAAGAATATTATTTATTTTCTCTCCAAGCATGAATTTTACACCTTTGTTTTCCAATTCTGACTTTAAAGAATTTATTATTTCTGAAGGCTTTACTACAGCAGTATTGGGACTCCATATGGCCCTATTGGTGATACTTTTGCATTCTGGTATTATCATTTGTATTTTTTTATTATCAATAATTTCCACTTTGCTGCCATTATTAATTCCTCTTTCATGAAGAACATCTAATTGATAATCTAAATCTTTATTCGTAGGTAAGATAATCTTTCCACATTCATTTATAGATAAATTTCTTTCTTTTATCCAACTCTTTAATCTCTCAGAACCACTCTTACATACCTTTGCTTTCAAGGAGTTCGAAGGATAATATATCCCTGAATGTAGTACACCACTATTTCTGCCGGAAGTGTGCATACCTAAGTTTTTTTCTTTATCAATAACTGTAATATTAGAAGTTATTTTTCTATTTACTATTTGATAAGCTAAAGATAAGCCGACTATCCCTCCTCCGATTATTACAATATCAGATTTTGTTTTCATTTTTATAATGATCTCCTAGTAGTAAATTTGCATTAATTTCTGAAATATTATTTATAGATATTAATTTGCAATCTTTATCAAAATTATTTTCCATAAAATAATTTTTGATCATTTTAGTCTCTTTTGCCCCGTGTCCAGTTTTCACATGTATTAATTTTGCACAGGAAACTTTTGCCCCTGCTATTAGGTCGGTTAATCTGTCACCAATTAAAATGGATTTTTTTATATCTATATTAAAGTCTTTTGCAGCTTCATTAATCATCCCAGTATTTGGTTTTCTCCAGCTGTCTTCACTATTGGGAGAGCAAGCGTTGGCATAAATAGCCGATATGTGCGCATTGTTTTCTAGAAGATCTAACATTTTGTAAGTTACAGCTTCATATTCTTGCCAACTTAAAAGACCTCTATGTATTCCTGATTGATTGGTAATTACTATGAAGTAAAATTCTAGAGATTTAGCAATATTCAAGAGGTTTTTAGCTCCTTCTAATAGGAAAACTTTTTTAGGATCAGAAATATAATGTAGATCATCAATAAGAACTCCATCACGATCACAAAATATTGCAGGTTTGAAAGTGTTTTTATTATTTGAAAGAATTAACTTGTTATGCAACATATTTTTTTGAAAGTTAAATGGAAAAATCTATTTATTATTCTGTTAAATCTTCGTATAATTCTTTTGTTGAGTAAATTCCAACAAATGGAGACGTTATTTCCCCAATAAATTCATTGAAGGTAGCAATTTTCCCTCTTCCAACAATTATAAAGTCACCATTTTTTAAAATGGGATTATTGTATGAACCTTTTAAGGCATTTTCTTTGTATCTAAATTTTCTTTTCTCATAACTTCCATCATTATTGATTCTAATAAAATTTATTTTTCCAGTTATGACTCTTTTACCGCCTGAAATCAAAATTGCATCATTCAAAGTTGTCTGTTTTGAAACTCTCTTTGCACCAGGTTCCTGAACTCTTCCACTTACAAATACCTCAATATATTTTGGATTTAAATTTGATTTGATTGCACTGCTAAGAGTTTCATAATTATTTTTAGAAAGCTTATTTATCGTTATATAATCACCATCTAAAAGTTCAATATTATTTGAAAACTCTCCAAACTCTATTAATCCCTTTAAATCGATAGTAGCTTTAATTTTTCCTCCTCCATTACTAATAGTATTTATTCTTATAATGTCAATATTTTCAAGATCTGATTTTAAGGTTACTCCACCTGCTTTTCTTATAAGGTCAAAAATTGTAGGAGATTGAAAAACTTGTATATTTGTATTCGAAATTTTTTCATTCGTTGTTAAATTATTTGATAAATTATTTAATTGTGAAAGATTTTTATTATTGTAATTAAGATAATAAAGTCCTGGAGATTCAATCTCACCTGTTATATAAACTTTAGCTGGTCTGTATCTAACAATATCTAATTTAATATTGGGGGAGATTAATATATCAGCATACTTTTTGTTTAGTAAATTTGTAAGTTCATTTAATGTAAGACCTTTTACATAAACCCTATTTATTTTAGGTAGGTTTATTTGGCCTGAAGGTTCAATAATTAAATTTTTTGAAAGTTTGGGAAGTGAATCTGAGAGTTTTATACTTAGAACATCACCTGGCCCAAGAATATAATCAATAGACTTTTTTTTATCTAAATATTCAATATTAAGTTCATTCCTATTTTCACTTAAAGTTTTATTGATAGGTAAATTAAATAAAAACAAAATTGTCAAATAAAAAAATATATTTATGTTAAATATATTTTTTGGTCTAAAAAAGCTTAAATTCTTGAAAAAAAAGTTCATTTAAAAAATATTATTCCTATTAGATTATTTTTCTGGTTTCTTAAATCTTCTTTGATTTGTTCTAAATCTTTGGAACAAATTTTACCGATTTGTATAATTAGTATTATATCATCACAACCTAAAGCATCATTTAAGTTAGAAGTGTAGGAAATATTGAATTTAAACAATAATTTTTTACTTAAGGATTTAAATTCCTTGACTAAAAAATCTTCAACAAAACCTACTTGAAGAAATGATATGGAATTTTTATTTTTAAAAATATTAGATTTAGAGAGCAATTCTATACCTGTTGACCAAGATTCAACATTGCTAATATCAAAGCTTCTGATTTTAGGGATTTTAATTATACCTTGTACTTCCTCTTCTTTAAATATAATGCCCTTTATCTTTTCTAATACAATAGCAACTATTATTGAACTAATTGATCCTAAAATTGCGCCAATAATTGTAATCTTCTTTCTACTTGGAGCCACTGGATAATTTGTAAGGGTTGGTTGGGTTATTAAATCCCATGGATCAGAAGTTTTTGCTTTTTGCAGAGATAATGTTCTTTTTTCAAGAATTAATCCTTCTAATGTTTTTTCATCCATTGAAGCATTACTTAAAAGCTGTTTATATTTTGCAAGTATTTTTTTTTCTCTTTTAGATGCTTCAAGGTTTGCTTCTGCTTCATATCTTTTGGCATTTAAGAAGTTTATTAATTCTTTTTTAAGTACTGGGACAATATTTTTTAATTCATTTTCAAGTCTTGAAATTTCTTCATCGCCAGGCAAAAAATTTGCTTTGGCTATAGCAATATTTTTATTTATATTTTGTGTAGCAACTCTTATTTGGTTATTAGAAAATTCTGGAAATATTGTTGTGAAATACATAAGACTCTCAGGATCCTCAGATATATCATCTATTTTCTTTAAGTACTTATCAATAATTCTTATTTTATTTGCTTCATTAACCCTCACTTGTTCAACATTAAGTACTTCACTTACATTTTCACTATTAAGTGGTGATTTGATTAATAAATCATTTGCATAGGCAAAATCTTGTAAATCTTGTAAAGATTGAAGCTGTTTAATTTTGTAAATTTTAATTTGTTCATCTAGATAATTTATCCCTGAAGTTAAACTTTTTAATTTTGTTTTACCTGAATATTGTTTATATGTACTTGAAATTTTTTCTAAAACAGGAAGGATAATTTCTTTGTTTTGGTCTCTATATTCTAATTCTAAAACTTCACTTCTTTTGGCAATATCCATCTTAAAACTTTGATTAAACCATTTTCTGTATGAGATATCATTAATATTTTCGCCATTATTTGCATATTCTTTTTTAACAAATTCAAAGATTGGCATTAAAACTGATGGGCTTTTCAATATTTCAATCTGAGTTTCAAGACCACTACTTCCTGCAGATTCAGTTAAAGAGCTGAAAATATCTGCAGTATTTCTTATATTAAAAGAGGACCTTTTTAAAAATGTATCTTCATCTCTTTTTAAAACAATTTGGAAATTACCTGACCATGTACGCTTTAAAGAAATTGCATAAATAATACTCCCAACAATACTAAGAGATGTAATTAAAGAAATAAGATACCTTTTTCTTAATATTAAGTACCAAATACTAATAAGATTAATTTCTTCATTTAAATTTGAATCTTCACTTATCATTTTCTACAAAATCATAAAATGGAAACCTAATAATCCTATATTATTTTTAATACTTAATACAACAATATATTAAAGATAACGATTATTTTTAAGTAAAAATAGATTAAATTGAAAATTTTAATAATAGGAACTTAATTTGTTACCTAAAATAAATTTAAATATAAAGAGTTATATTTAGAAATCATTCTTTCATAGGAAAACAACTCAATACTTCTTTCTCTTGTTTTTATGGCTAAGTTTTCATAATCTAATTGAGATAATTCACTTGCTTTTAAAATTGCTTTTTTCATTTCAGATCTATTATTCTTAGTAGTGATGTATCCATATTTTCCTATTATATACTTTGCATCTCCCACATTAGTTGAAATACAGGGTGTACAGCAAAGAGAAGATTCTAACAATACATTCGGAAATGCCTCTGAATTTGAGGACAAAATAAAAAAGTGTGCTTTTTTTAAATAATGATATACATTATCTTTAGGACCTAAAAGTGTAATATTTTTATAGAGATTGTTTATTTTAATAAAATCATTTATTTCTTTATTTCCTAATACAATATTTTCTCCAAGCATTAATAAGTGAATTTTTCTTGAGGAAACATTTTTTGCATCTTTAAATGCATTTAACAGCAAAAAGTGATTTTTAATAGGATGAAATCTTGCAACTGAAATAAAAATAAAAGTATCATTACTTAATTTGAATTCTTCATTATCTTTAGAAAATTGATAATTTATATAATCTTTATTATTAATATCTAGGCCATTATGAATTAATATTCTTTTACCCCTACAATATTTAATTCTTTCATGGGCAAATATAGATGCTTTTGCACAATAGACTATTTTGTCAGGAAGTTTGTAGCTTATTGTTATAAGTAATCTAATTAAAAGAAAAGTTGTTAATTTATTTTCTGCTAAACTTACATCTGAATGCCTAATAGTCCATATTAATTTGTATTTTTTATAGATTAGTTTTATTATTGAACCTATAAAATCTGCATGATAAAGCCAAGTTTGAATAATATCTGGTTTAAATGAATTTAATATTTTAATGATTTTAAATAATTTAAATATTGAGAATAAATTCTTTAAATTAATTTCAAGAGATAAATTATCAACTCCAATTTCATCTAATTTTTTAGAAAAATAAGATTTTTTTGATAAACAAATGACAAAAGATTTTATTTCGCATGATGAACATATATTTAATAAATTTTTTTGTGCCCCACCTTTATCAAGACTAGTAATTAAGTGAAGTATTCTTAGTTTTCTTTTTTTTAATTTTTTCATATTAATGTATAAAAATTTAAATACTAGAGTTTTAATATGATAATTAAAAATTTATTTAAAATAATTATAAATTGTAATTAATTACATAAACTTATTGAGAATATAGCGAAAGAAGAATATAAAATTGTAATAAGCAAACTTTAGGTAATAAATTATGAAGTTTCCTGTAAAAAAAGATATTTTCAGAAAAGTTCAAAATAATTATGAAATCTACTCTTTTTTTTTAAGTAATTTGATTAATGAGCATTTTAGGGACAAATCAGAAATTTATATTCTTGATTTTGGATGTGGATCTGGGAAAATGCTTTCTCATCTCTCAGATATATGTCAAATGCCAGAATTTGAATATAGAAAAATTTATTTTTATGGAGTTGATATTTTCGTTGATAAGGAAGATTTAAATAATGCAAGAATTAAGGCAAAAAATGCGATAATAAAATCTATCAAGCCTTATGAAAATTTTGATTTTAAAATTAAATTTGACATAGTCATTTCCAATCAAGTATTTGAGCATATTAATAATCTAGAAATAATATATTCGCATTTAAATTTTCTTATGAATAAGAAAAGTTTTATTATTGCTGGTTTCCCCACTAAAGAGATAATTGTAGAACCTCATTTGAAAATACCTTTTATTCATTTATTAAAGAAAAATACAAAAACTTTATACTTTATTATGTTATTTTTTTCAATATTAAAAGTTGGTCAATTCAGAAAAAAATTTAAATATAAAAATGATAAAGATGCATATCTAAATAATAGATATATCTACTGTAATAACAATCTTTTTTACAGAGATTTCAAAGAGCACATTAAGCTTTTTAAAAGCTACTTTTCAGATTTTTATGATATCAGTGATAAATATCTAACTTTCTTAAAGCCAAAAAGAAAATTTATCAACTTTTTGAAAGTAATTATTTACTTGATCCCTTCTGAAACAATAAAAAGAAAATTAATAAGAAATATTTTCGGTGTCTATTTGATCATAGAGAAATAAATTATTTATTTAAATTTTTAACTAAATTTTATTTATGAAAATTAATTGATTAATCAAACTCTATAAAGTACTATAAATTCTGTGGCTGTTTTAAAATTATTTTATATGACATAAATTTCATTTTAGGATAAGGGGCCATAGCTCAGCTGGTAGAGCACCTGCATGGCATGCAGGGGGCCAGCGGTTCGAGTCCGCTTGGCTCCATAA
>MDTG01175104.1_pt1 | contig 16647 bp, 16 predicted proteins | sample 811421 | NCBI WGS metagenome assembly MDTG01 (sample SAMN05326645, study PRJNA326480) | marine metagenome | isolation source: seawater | place: Pacific Ocean: South East | collected 2011
AAAACACCAAAGAAATTATAAAGTATAGTTTAGATAGGCTTAGGGTGAAATCTATTTATGGAATTTTATTTCATGACCCAGAGAGTGCTCTTGAGGCTCCTAAAGTAAATAAAGAATTAAGTGTGATAAAAGAGACAGGTATTGTAAAAAAAACAGGCTATTCTGTTTATACACCTAAAGAATTGGAAAGGCTGATTTCAAAATATGGATTACCGGATATAGTTCAAATTCCATTTAATCATTTGGACAGAAGGTTTGAAAATATTTCAATCGAACTCAAAGCCAAAGGTGTAGAAATTCATACTCGATCTACCTTTTTACAAGGGTTATATTTTATGAATCCAAATGATCTTTCTGACCACTTTAAACAAGTCAAGCCCTACTTAAATTTTATTAGAGAGAAAATGTGTGATAATAATCTTATTGCAGGATTTCTCTTAAATTTTGTTTTATCAAAGCCATTTATAGATAAGGTCGTTATAGGCGTAAATAACGTAACTCAGTTAAAGACCAACCTAAACAGTTTATATAAAAGTTTTTCTAGTGATGTGATAGAAGCACCAGATGTTTTGGATCACATTCTAATACCCAGTCTATGGCCAAAAAACTAAAATTAGGAATCATCGGAATGAGTGATGGAAATGGACACCCCTATTCTTGGGCTGCTATTTTTAATGGCTATAATAAAGAAGAAATGGAAAAATGTCCTTTTACTGTAATTCCTGAATACCTGAGTCGGGAGTCTTATCCAAAAAACTTTTTGAGCCATAAAGGAGAAGTTTCCCATATTTGGACACAAGACTTTAGTTTATCTAAACATATTGCTTTGGCTGCCAACATTCCAAATGTTTGTCTAGAAATGAAGGAGATGATTGGAAATGTTGATGCAATTCTCCTGGCCAGAGATGATGCTGAAAATCATTTAAAACATGCAAAAGTTTTTTTAGAAGCTGGGTTACCAATATATATTGACAAGCCTTTTGCTTTAAAACAGGAATATGCTCATAAGCTTTGGGAACTATCAACCAACGATCAACTGGTCTTTACATGTTCTGCCTTAAAATATGCCAAAGAGTTTCAACCAGAAATATTGCAAAGAGATCAAATAGGAAATATAAGAATTGTATGGGGAACAATACCCAATACTTGGAATAAGTATGCTGTCCATTTGATTGAGTCTGTAATGAATTTACTTCCCCAAAGGGGGAAAGTTTTAGAAGTAAAGCCTCTTGGTATAGAAACGGAAGACTTTGAGGGAGTTCAAGTGCTATGGGAATCGGGAATTACTGCAATTTTTCAAACCTTTAACATGTCATCAACTCCACTATGGATTCGAGTGCTTGGTGACAAAGGTTATCAAGATTTAACTTTGAGAGATAGTTTTGGTGCATTTAAATCTGCTTTGGAACATTTTATTGACTTGCTTAATGGAGATGAAGAAAATATTCCCAAGGAATTTACATTGGAAATGATAAAAATATTAGAAAAAGGAATAGATGCGTAGTGTTTTAATTACAGGAGGAACAGGAAAAATTGGTTCCATTTTGGTGAAAAGTATGGTTAAGGAAGGCTATCAGGTAATGTTTACCACTAGATCAAAAAAGTCGGGGAATGAAATGATTGATAAATCTAACTTAAACATCGAAAAATGTACTCCCATAGAATTAGATTTCAATAATCCTGATGCATTAAAAAATCTTCGTTCTCAAATTAAACATCTTCCTGATACGTTAATCCATAATGCAAGATCATTGGAAACGCTCAGACTGGATAAAAATGGGAGAATCAATTCGAAGCAATTTCAAACGGAATTTTTCAATGGAATTACCTTTCCGTATCATATCAATAATTTGATGATCGATTTAAAAGCACCTATTAAAGATATAATTTTTATCAGCTCGATTTATGGAAGTGTTGCACCTACTCCAAGTTTATATGCAAATTTTGAACAGGAATCTCCCATAAATTATGGAGTAATTAAAGCTGCTCAAATTCATTTGGTTAAAGAATTAGCAGTTAGGCTATCAAAAATGCAAATAAGGGTCAACGCTATAAGTTATGGAGGTGTCGAAGGTAGAGTGGATTCTGAATTTAAAATAAGATACGGCAATCTAACTCCAATGGGCTCCATGTTAAGCGATGAAGATATTTACCCCCCTGTAAAATACCTTATGGAAAATGATAAACTGAAAGTTACCGGTGAAAACCTTAAAGTTGATGGAGGTTGGACAATATGGTAGAAAATAAAAATGAAAGAGTGGCTGTTATTCTTGCTAGAGGGGGGAGCAAGCGTATTCCCAATAAAAATATCATAGATTTTTTTGGAAAGCCACTTATGGCATGGACCATAAAGGCTGCACTTGAAACCAATCTCTTTGAAACAGTATTGGTGAGTACTGAAAGTGAGCAAATTGCAGATATTGCATTAAAATATGGTGCAAAAGTACCATTTATTCGAAATGCTAATTTCGATGACTTCAGCTCCTCAAGTGAAGCAACAATAACTGCTTTAAAGCAGCTTCAAGATTTTAATAGTAAAAACTATAAAACAGTGGTTCAACTTATGGCAAATTGTCCATTAAGAACAGCTTCTAATATTAAAGAGCAGCTTCACTATTATGAAAGCTTTGAGAATAGAAAAAGTATTATTTCAGGTTTTAAATATGGTATGTTTAATCCATGGTGGGCACATCGTTTTGATAAACATGGGAATTATTCAAAAATTTATGAAAATAATGAGATAACTAGATCTCAAGATCTGCCTGAGCTAATTTGCCCCTCAGGTGCTACTTGGATCAGTGAGGTAAGCAGTTTATACAAAGCAAAGACTTTTTACAGTATAGGATATGGATTTTATAAGATGGAATGGAGCGAAGCAGTTGATATTGATGAATATGACGATTTTTTACTTGCAAAGGCTGCTTATATGCTTAATAATGGATTAGTTGAATTATAGTATAAATCAGGAGCATAATAAATTATGACTAAACTTATTTCATATAAAATTCTCTCTAAATCAAGGTTTTCCATAAATGGATTCAATATGGTTCCTTTAAGGAAGGAGGATCGTTTTGTAATTATGAAATGGAGGAATGAACAGCTTTATCATCTAAGACAGAAGAAAAAACTAACTAAAAAGGACCAAGACAAATACTTTAATGAGGTTGTAAATGAATTGTTTGATAAAGAATTTCCAGATCAACTTTTATTTTCTTTCCTTGATACAGATAAATGTGTAGGATACGGCGGGTTGGTTCATCTTGACTGGGAAAATAAAAATGCTGAAATTTCATTTGTTATGGATACAATTCTTGAAAAAGATAATTTTAAAAATTATTGGAGGAATTTTTTAAAAATGATTGAAATAATTGCTTTTGAGGAATTAAACCTTAATAAAATTTATATCTACTCTTATGACTTAAGACCTAAATTATATGAAGTAACTTTTGAAAATTCTTATTTGCTTGACGCTAAACTTAGGGAGCATATTTTTTATAATGAAAGTTTTATAAATGTAAATATCCATTCAAAGTTAAATTCAGATTATGAAAAAATACAAATTCTAATTGATAATCCAAATTCTTGGATGGTGCCTTTTGCTTCAAAGTTTTTAAAAAGGTTAAAGGGAAAAGGTTATAACTCAAGAATCTTTCATTCTCATGAAGAAGTTGAAAAAGGCGATTTATTAGTCTTGCTCTCGTGTGAAAAAAAATTTAATCAACAAAAAAAAAATAAATTCAATTTAGTAATACATGCAAGCGAACTTCCTAGAGGAAGAGGCTGGTCACCATTAACTTATCAAGTATTGGAGGGGAAAAAAAAGATTCCGATCTCAATCATTAATGCATCAGAGGGCATAGATGAAGGAGATATTTATTTAAAGGATTACTTTTTATTGAATGGGTATGAGTTGATCGATGAAATACGTGAGAAATTAGTCAATAAAATATTTGAAATGTTGAAAGACTTTATTAAAAACGCAGATAAAATTACAGCAATCAAACAACAGGGAAGCTCAAGTTACTACTCTAAAAGAAAACCATCTGACAGTGAATTGAATTTTGACATGACTTTAAGAGATAATTTTAACTTATTAAGGGTAGTAGATAATCAAAGATATCCCGCTTTTTTTTATCATGGAGGAGAAAAGTTTATATTAAAAATTTCTAAAGAGTGAGATTTATAAATGTCTATTTCAAAAAATTAAAAATTTTAAATCAGAATTAAATTAAGGATGAATTTTAAGAAGGCATTTATTGTAGCCGAATTGTCAGCTAATCACAACGGCTCACTCGAAACAGCAATTGAAACCATAAAACAAGCCAAGCGAAGTGGTGCAGATGCAATAAAATTACAGACCTATACTGCGGACACAATGACAATAGATATAAATAAGAAAGATTTTATAATTAATAATGGTAGTATTTGGGACGGTCAAAATTTTTACAAACTCTATAAAAAAGCTTATACTCCTTGGGAATGGCACCAAGAACTTTATAGAATAGCTCAAGAGGAGGGACTTATTTGTTTTTCAACACCTTTTGATAATTCGGCAGTTGATTTTTTAGAGGAACTAAATAACCCTATATACAAGATTGCCTCATTCGAAATCACCGATATTCCTTTAATTGATTATGTTGCCTCAAAAGGTAAACCAATTATTCTTTCAACAGGAATAGCTACAGAGGAGGATATTGATTTAGCTTTAAGCACTATAAGAAACCGAGGAGTTAATGAAATAGGACTATTGAAGTGTACTTCAAGCTACCCTGCACCAATTGATGAAGCAAATTTAATAATGCTTAAGGACTATAAAACTCGCTATAACGTAATTCCAGGTTTATCTGACCACACTTTGGGAATAATAGCACCTTTGGTCGCTGTTAGTTTTGGAGCTCGAATCATTGAAAAACATTTTATAATTGACAAATCTATAGGTGGACCTGACGCTTCCTTTTCACTTGATAAAAAAGAATTTAAGCAAATGGTATACGCAGTAAGGGAAGCTGAAAAAGCTATTGGCGAGGTAAGCTATGAATTAACTGAAAAACAAAGTAAAGGAAGAGATTTTTCACGATCACTTTATGTTGTAGAGGATATAAAAAAAGGAGAAATTATTACAAAAAAAAATGTGCGAAGTATTAGACCTGGTTTTGGAATGCATCCAAAAAATTTACCCCAATTATTAGGAAAGCAAGTTTCAAAAAATATTGATAAGGGGACAAAATTATTTAAAGATGACATTATTGATTTTAATTAATTGGAATTAAATGAAAAAGAATATACTATTAATAGGAGATCCTATTGTTGATGAATTCCTTCCTGATTTATGCATGATCAAATCAGATTATAAAGTCTCTCATATTTATGCACTTAATATAAACTCAATTCATCAAAAATTAATTGAAAAGAATAACATTGAAGTAATTTATGGATTTCATAATTATACTGAATTAAAACTCACTGAATTTGACGATCAAACCATTGAAAATGAAAACTTGAACATTGAAAAATTTAATTCAATTAAATCTTTGTACAGATTTTTTGATAATCGTGATTTTTTCTCTAACGAAGCAATTTATTACGAATTGTGTAATTATTGGATTAGTTTTTTTAAAAATAACAATATTGATCTTATTATTTCCCCAAGGCCTAGTAGTCTTGAAACTTTACCTGTAATTATTGCAAAAAATTTTTTTGAGATAAAGATTTTAACAAGGATGGGACTCCTAAGAAACTTAACCAAAGGGACTTGGCAAAATTGCATAATGGATGAATCAAATAAAAAATTTATAAATTTTAATATTGAGAAACATTTAGAAATACAAGAATTACTTTTTACTAAAAACAGAATTAAAAGAAAATTCTCAATTCCAAGATTCTATAAAATAATTCTAAAGAACCTTTTTAATTTAAAAATATCATCAGTATTACAAAACTTATCAAGTTTATTTTATTTTTTCGAATTTAAAAAATATTTAAAAAAAAATTGTGTAGACCCTAATTTAAACAAAAAATATATTTTTTATTCAATGCATTTTGATCCTGAATCTACAACAACACCTTATGAAGATGTAGCAGCAAATCAGCTTCTCAACATAAGGAAATTATCATGTGCTATGCCAGAAGATTGGGAAGTTTATGTAAAGTTTCACCCGGCTCAAATTAATTATAAATTTAATTTCACTCCATATGAATGTTATGGAAATGTATTAACTTTTTTTAAAAGCACAGAATCTATAGACTATTTGACTAATTTAAAAAATGTAAAAATTATTCGAACTGAATACTCTCAAAAAAAACTAATAGAAAATTCTCAAGCCATTTCTGCAATTTGTGGGAGTGTTTTTTTAGAAGCTTCAGCTATGAATATGCCAATATTTGTTTTCGGAAAAAAAACAATTTACAACACTTTTTCAAATAGCTTTAATTCTGATTCAATTGAAAAAATAAAATCTACTTTGAATAATTTAATGAATGAAAAAAATGAAATACCCCGATCAAATTATGAGTCAATAATGAGGGGTTATACATATAGTTCAGGAGTTAAAAAAATCCAAATAGTTAATTCAATATTAAATTATGTCAGGAATTAGTAAATACAAGTTTGGAGAAAAAAGTCTAGAGTTAAACTCTGAAAAATCATTATTTAAACCAATATTTGTTTTTAATAATAGTCCTAAGAAAGAAGTATATTATTCTTTTTCATTATCAGATTTATTAAATTTTACAGGAAAACTTGAACCATGCAACATAGGTATTTCATTTATTTTACAATCAGGAGTTGTTCCACCGCCTAAAACAGTTTATAAAAATCTTTATGTTATTGGATTAGGTTATAAATTAATATTATGCTCAAAAGGTGGCAAAATAAATTTAAATTTTCAACATAACTTTCCTTTTTTCTTTGCTAATAGAATTAAAAGTGAAAGTAGATTCAATATAGATAAATCTTTTATTCTCAGTAAGCTTTACGATGAAATTCAAAAAAAATCTATAGAAAATCAAAGAAGTTTTCTTTCTCATAGCTCCGGAAAAGATTCAAATATGATTGCTCTTGCTCTTGCTGAGGCTGGAAAAAAAGATGTTACATTTATATCACATAAATCAAAGGGAGGGGCTGATGAATCCGAAATTTCCAAAAAAATTTCTAAAAAATTAGGATTTAAACATTTGTCCCTCAAAGAAGTTTCTGAATTCGATTCTAATCAAAAAAAGGACATTATAAAATTTTTTGAAGGATCTACTTTGCCATGCACGGATCATACGTCGATTTCATTTTCTATTAATTCGAGCCAAATAAAAGATATTATTAAGGGAAATCTAATTGATGGATTGTCCAATGATGTTTATTTAGGATATGTTCCACCAAAAGAGGAGATATTTAAAATCAAACTCAATAAATTAACTTCTCCCTTATTTAAAAATTTTAATTCTATTACAAAGTCTAATTCATTACTATACAATCTCTCAAGAAGTATTACCCATAACCTAGGCTTTTTTGGTCTCTCATTTAACGATTCAAAGTTTTATGAAAACTCAGTCAATATAAGTAAATTCTGGTATGAAAAAGATAAGCTATTAAAAGATTTAGATTTTATAGATTTCAGGGGGTTAATCAGAGGAGGTATTATTGACGAGCAAATTTTTCTTCCGAAATACAGAAATTTTTCTGATTCATTTGGTTCTAATTTTATTTTTCCTTGGTCCTCTGCTGAATTAATTGATTATTTTCAAAAAGTACCTGAAAATGAACTTTTTGATAGAAATAATCTTAGAAACAAGTTGTTTATTAGAAATATTTTAAAAAATGATTTAGACTTAGATTCTGATAAATTGGGGAAAATGGGTTATAATTTCAACACTTATGAAATTTTCACGAATAACAAATATTGGATATTAGATGAAATACATAAATGTAAATTTTGGAACAGATCCAAAATTGAAAAACTCACAGCGAAATTTGTTTCCCTTGACTTCAAACACAAAACAGCAAAATCACCATATTGGAGACAGCTATATCAATTATTTCAGTTATCGGCTTGGTTTAATTACTCAAAACATGTGAAATTTTAATTATCAATTATGATTAAAGCTTTTTTTACTGGTGATATTGTAAACACAAAGGGGACTGACTTTTTAAATAAAGATTTGGTTGATAAAATCAGACAATGTGACATTTCTGTTTGTAACCTTGAGGCCCCTATTGCAAAAAATGTGGATACAAAAGAAGTTAAAGTAGGCCCCACAATTTCACAGAATAAAAATATTATTGAGCAACTTAAAGGGTATGGCTTTAGTCTCTTTGGTATGGCCAATAATCATATTTATGATTATGGAGATAATGGTGTTAAAAACACCATTTCAAAAATCAATAAGCTTGGATTAGACCATATAGGTGCTGGAAATTTTGATGATGCCTACAAATCATTTGTCTTTAAAAAAGAAAACTTATCAATTGGAATTATTAGTGCTGCTGAAAATGGATTTGGCTGCCATGATTATCTTAACAACAATGATTATGGATACGCATGGATTAACCACAAAAAAATATTTCAAGAAATTCAGGAGTTAAAAAAAAATGTAAACTATATAGTATTACTAGCCCATACGGGTGCGGAGAATATACCAATACCTTTATATGAATGGAGAGAAAAATATAAATTTTATTGTGATTTAGGTGTTGACGTAATTATTTCTCATCATCCTCATGTCCCACAAGGGTATGAAGAATACGGAAAAAGTATTATTTTTTATAGCCTAGGAAATTTCTATTTTGATACATGTGGTTTTGAAAAAAAACAGGATGACTCTTACAGTGTAAATATTAATTTTTCTAAAAGTGGAATATCAAAAGAAATAATTTTTCACAAAAAGCAAAATGGAATTTTGACCCAAACCTCCCCACTAAATGTGAATTTTTCAATTGAAGATCTAAACTCATACCTAAAACCAAAAAATTATAATGAACTTCATGATGATTATTGTTTAAAATTGTATGAAGAATTTTATAAGTTTTATTATCAACACTCAATGATCTCTATAGAGATGGGATTTTTTAAATTCCTTAAGAAATTTATTAAGTATATTTTAGGAATAGAATCATTGTCGGACAGACGATTACTATTATATCATTTAATTACAATAGAGTCGCACAAATATGTTGTTAGATCTGCTTTGAAAAAATTAATCTTGGGGAATTAGATAATTAATTACTATTCAAATAGTTTAATAAAATATTATGTTTTAAGAATTTGGATAATATTTTATATAATAATTAATTAAACTTAAATAATGTTTAAAAAACTTTATCACCTCAAAAACCTCTATAAAAGGGGTATTAATATTCTAGACTATTTAAGAAAGGAAGATGGCACTAATATAGTGGATGATATTAAAATAAGTTATGATTTACAATCAGGCTCTTACACAAAAGAGTTCGAAAAAAACCCTTTACATTACCAAAAATACACTATTGAACTTGTTAATGTAATTAATCAACTTGGCAGTTTTCAAAATATTTTAGAGGCTGGAGTCGGTGAGGCTACTACCATGGTAAATATGCTCTTGAATCTAAATAATTTTAAGAGAATTGATGCTTATGGTTTTGATATCTCATGGTCAAGGTTGAGATATGGAAAGAGGTTTTCAGAAAAAAATAATTGTGAAATAAATCTTTTTATGGGGGACTTATTTTCAATCCCGATTGCTGACGAAGCTATTGATGTTGTTTATACTTCTCATTCGATTGAGCCTAATGGCGGGAGAGAGGAAGAGGCTCTCAAAGAATTATATAGGATCACTAAAAAATATTTAATTTTATTAGAGCCTGATTATGAAATAGCATCAAATATTGCTAAAGAAAGAATGATATCAAATGGTTATGTAACAAATTTGAATAAGGCAATCAAAAACTTAGGATACAAAGTTGTTGTAGATGAGAAATTTAGAGGATCATCTAATAAATTAAACCCTACAGGGCTTAAAATAATTAAAAAAATACATGACAAAGAGTCTAGATTTTTTTTCATGTGTCCACACACTGGATTTCCACTTGATAGAAAAAGAGAGGTCTACAACAACAAAGATGCAGGCATAATTTATCCAATTATAGATGGAATTCCGTGTCTACTAAGTACTAATGCAATATTAGCTACTCATTTTGATGAGTTTTGAGTACAAGACTATAAAATTTGAAATGATATGAAATTATACAGGTTGGCCCAATTCATTAAGCTACTTTTAAGTTATAAAAAACTAAAAAATACAACATCATTAGCACTTGAAAATGCCTATTTAATGGAAATCGGGTATATAAAGTCAATAGAAAAAGGTGCTCCATACTCTAAAGATGGAGCTCCAATTCCATGGCTAACATATTCATTTTTATATTTTATAGAAGACAGACTCAAACCCGATATGTCCATTTTGGAATTTGGTTCTGGCAACTCAACACTCTATTGGTCAAAAAGAGTAAAGACCGTTGAATCGATTGAACATGATCCTAATTGGTATGAAAAGGTTAAATCTATGAACTTGCCCAAAAACGCAAACGTTTCTTTAAAAAAAGTAGCTGAAGACGGAGATTATACCAAGTTTTCGAAAACACCATATACCCCTAATTTTTCAATTATTTTGGTTGATGGTGTTGAGAGGGTTAGCTGTTTAAAAAACAACTACACTTTATTAGAAGACAATGGAGTAATTGTTTTGGATGATTCAGAGAGGAAAGATTATTTAACTGGGATTAATTTTCTAATAAGCAAAGGATTCAAAAAACTAGACTTTTGGGGCTTAGCACCGGGGGTTCTAAATCATAAATCTACAAGTATTTTCTATAAAGGAAATAATTGTTTGGGCTTGTAAATCTATAAAATTCAATGGAGATTACAATCATTATCCCAGTTTATAATGTCAGTTCATTTATTGAAAAATGCATTAAAAGTGTTTTTGATCAATCTTTCAGAGATTTTGAATGCATTATTGTAAATGATGGAACAAAAGACAATTCCACAGAACTGGTTGAAGCCATAATAAAAGGAGATAAACGTTTTAAAGTTTTTCATCAAAATAATCAAGGTCAGGGCATGGCCAGAAATTTAGGATTAAAACATGCCCAGGGAAAGTATATATGTTTTATCGATGCTGATGATTATGTTGAGCCAAACTATCTGGAAGTAATGTATCGAGAAATTGAAAATCAAAAAGCCGATATTGTATGTTGTGGCTTCAACATCCTTACCAATGATAAAGTAAGGCCTCACTTAATCTCATTAGAAGCCTCGTCAAATATTGAATCAATTATACATCTATTGAATGGGAATGATTGGGGGAGTCTATTTAACAGAATTTTCAAAAGCAATTTGGTTAAAGACCTGAATTTTAACAAAGGGATTGCTCAAGACAAGCCCTTTATTTTTCAACTATTTGTCAAAAACCCTATTTCAAAGGTGATTTACATAGAGCAATGTTTATACAATTATATTATAAGAAATCAAAGTGCTACCAATTCCATGAGTAAAGAAAAGATTGATGATCTTATTGACAATATGATTGTCAATCCTATTAATTTGGTTCGGCAGAGTAATTATTATGGACACTGCAAAGGAGCATTAAATTACTATATGGTGATGAGTTATTTGTATATAATTTCTAACATCGCAAAAAATTCAAAACAATTTGTACTCGATGTAAAATATTTTAAAAATAAATTTAGCGAAGTTTATGATTTAAAACTATGGGCATCTATTAAATTGGTAGTCCATTCACAATTACCATTATTAAAAAAATTCATTTCTGTTTTTCAATTGGTATTAAGCCATTTTAATTGGCTTGGCATTAGGTTATACAAACTGATTTATTTATTAAAAAGTAAAGCTTAATTTAAAATGAATATATTTTGTAAAGGATTTACTTGGAAAATTAGTGTGAGAAACTCTGTTTTTATTCAGGCTCTTTCGCTCTCTCTGAATCTAAAGGTTTGTTTAACAAAAAAATTAAATCAGGCGGATTTGATTGTTATTTCACCATTGATTATTAATAAATCAAACTTCATTTTTGTCAAAACAGTTTACTATCTTAATAAAATGGGTTTTATTGGTTCAAAAACAGCTATCAGAATCATTTTTCGAATACCGAAATCAAAACCCATATTGGCAGTTTCATTTGAAAATTTAGATTCGTATCGTTTTAAGTGGTTTGGAGACCTAATTAGAGATGCTGAGCTTCCAAGATTAACCCACTGGCCTAAGTCGATTGACCCGGAGGGATGTCATTATCCATATTTCTATGAATTTTTAGATTGGGAAAATATCAAACTGGATAATGAGAAATATAAGCGGTATGGAGAGAAATTGAGTATTAAAAAATTAACCGCTCCCCTTAACCTATCTGACCATGATACAAGAATCGATGCTGTTTGTGCTTTAATTGGTCACGATTCTTTTCCGCGTAAACAGATCATTGATCACCTAAAAAAAACATATCGTGTAGATGTTTTTGGAAAAAACATTAACCCATGGAACGGAAGTAAATATGATTTAATTAAAAAGTATAAGTATTGTTTTGTAGCCGAAAACTCATTGGGCTATGGATACCAAACAGAAAAGCTTCCAGAGGCTTGGAATGCAGGATGTATTCCTGTGGGATATATGAAATGTGAACCCTCGGCTTTTAATCATGGGGCCTTAGAGGATGGATTAAACAAAAATTCTAATTTAAAAACTTCGATTCCTCTGTTGAAAGAGAAGCCAGACCTGAGATATTTATTTGAGTATTTATTAAAAAATTTCAATAATTTATAAATCAAAAATTAAACAACTTGAAAGTTTACTTTAAAACTTTACTTTACTTCCCGTTGATCATGGTGTATCTATTAGGTATTAAGAAAAGAAAAGGAATATTGGTATATCTTGGAGTTCACAAGGGCTTGTCACTGCTAACAATATTCTTCAAATACGAAAAGTGTTATGCATTTGAAGCCAATCCTGAAATTTTTAAAAAAATACCTAAAATAATAAAGCTATTTCCAGGAGTTAATATCTATAATAAAGCTATTGCCAATTCTAATAATAAGTTGAAATTTAATATTAGTAGTAATGATGGTGCAAGTTCCTCTTTAAGTAAGTTTGATAAAAATTGGAATAATTCGTCTATTCAAATGATCAAGACAATAGACGTAGAGGCCATTAAACTTTCTGAATTTCTTGAAAAGAATAAAATTTTTGATGTGGATGATTATATCAGTGATCTCCAAGGATATGATCTAGTTGTTTTAAAAACATTAAAGGATTTAATCTTTCAAAAAAAAATAAAAACAATTACATGTGAGACACTAAAGACAAGTAAACAGAAAATATATGGTGAGGCTCCTGATAATTCTTTTGAAGGATTCAACCAATTACTTAGTAAAAATTATAAATGTATTGCTTCAGGATGGAGTAACCTGAAAGAGGGAGTATTTAAAGAAACACCTGACAATTGGATTGAAATGGATTGTAAATGGGTATTAAAAAATTAAACGAATGAAGTATTATTCACAGACTCGTCAAGATTTTATAGTTGATCAATTATTTTGTAACAAGAAAAATGGCTTTTTTTTAGATCTTGGGGCTAATGATGGAATTTCTTTTTCTAATACATACTTTTTTGAAAAACATAGAAATTGGCAAGGCATATGCATTGAACCGATCAAAGATGTTTATTATAAGTTAAGAAAAAACAGGAAGTGTAAAGTCATAAATTGCGCAATTGGTGAGAAAACCGAAAAATTAACATTTACCAAAGTGGTGGGGCCTTCTCAAATGTTAAGTGGACTAAAAAAATTCAGGCATCCAGATCATCAAAAGAGGACATTAAAGGAAGTTGAACTTAATGGTGGTGAAGTAATAGAGGAAATCGTTCAATGCATTTCATTTAAAGAGATGATGTCTAAGTTTAATGTTAAAGTTATTGATTATTTGAGTATAGATATCGAAGGTGGTGAATTTGAAGTTTTGAAGACCATTGACCTAAGAGAATTTAAAATAAAAATTATAACCGTCGAAAATAATTACGATGACGAAAGAATAAATGATTACATGGTATCGAGGGGCTTCCATAGGATTCTCAGCTATAAAGCAGATGAATTTTACCTCAATTTGAAAGAAAAAAAGTCATTATCAGTTCTTAAAAATCCCACACTATGGAAAATAATTCTTTTGTCTAAGGTCCAGTATTTGTATAAAAAAACAAAAAAAATAATTAAAAAACTTTTATAAAAATCACATCAATTGAAAATCGAGTTTTTATTATCAACCATTAACAGAACCAATCTTGATTTTTTAAAGAAAGTATTTGCTAATTTTAATCTAGAGGATATTAATCTATTGGTCATCAATCAATGTGATAGGAACAATATAAAAAAGGCAAAAGAGCTAAAATCTACAAAAAGGATCAAGATCATTTCAGTTGAGGACAGGGGGCTTTCAAAAAGCAGAAACCTTGCTCTTTCCAATTCTACAGGAGACATATGTTTAATCGCTGATGATGATATTGTTTATAACCCCAATATTTTTGAAAGAATTAAATCCGATTATCAAAATAATTCATATGACATCATTACCTATTCCAGTAAAATTGGTAGTCAATCCCTCAAAAAAAGCCAAGAAAAAACATTAATTAGACCCCATAACTTTCGTAGTCTTTTTTCCATAATGTCCATTCAAATTACTTTTCTAAGAAAGAGTATTGTTGAAAAAGGTTTGTCCTTTGATACTCAATTTGGTGTTGGTTCTGGGACATATGCAAGTGGAGAGGAAAACATTTTTATAAAAGATGCTATTGACAGGGGGTTATCCATAGGCAAGTCTGGTTTTGAGCTGAACAAACATCCATATGATACAAATACCAGTATTCTTACCAATAGTGTCTTAAAAAGTAAGGGCCCACTTTTCAAAAGGATGTTCAATCAGTGGGCTGCTTTTTTTATCCTCTGTGCATTTTTTATTTATAAGTCACCGTCAATCGTTAAAAACACAAACTTTTTTTACTCCTTTTATTTCTCTATAATTGAAATGATCAAGTATCAAAAAAATAATAGTTATCAGTAGATAATGAGTAAACCAAAGGTTTCCATAATAACTGCAAATTATAATTGTGAGAAATTTATTAGCCAAACCATTGATTCTGTTATTAATCAAAAATTTAGAGACTGGGAATTTATCATTGCAGATGATGGATCAACTGATAAATCGATTTCAATCATTCAAGATAAATTCAAGTATCTAGATAACGTTAAGCTCATTAAAATAAAAAACAATTCTGGTCCTGCAAATGCGAGAAATGAAGCATTGAAAGAAGCTCAGGGTAAATTCATTAGTTTTATTGATAGTGATGACCTTTGGAAGGCTGAATTTTTGGAAAAAATGATTCATTTCATGGAGAAAAATAAAATTGCTTTTGCTTTTTCTTCTTACTACAGAATTAGTGAAAAAGGAGATAAAATAGACCAATACATTGTCCCTAAAAAAGTCTCTTACAACAGCATACTCAAGTCATGTCCCATTTGTCCTTTAACCGCAATATATGATGCTTCAATTACTGGAAAAATTCCAATGCCAGAAATTCCTCTAAGAGAGGATTATGGCTTATTTATAAATCTTTTAAAGAAAACAAAATTTGCCTATGCGGTAAAAAAACCACTTGCTTTCTACAGAATCAGGAAAGGATCTGTTTCAAGTAATAAGTTTAGAATTGCCAAAAAACAATGGCAAGTATATAGGAAATATGAAAGGTTATCTCTTATAAAATCTTTATATTATTTTTTAAATTATATAATCCTGAGCGTATTTAAATATGGAAGGGTATTTTTAAATAGCTGTAAATTAAAACAAAAATCGTAAGATGAAAGGTATTCTCTTAGCTGGCGGCTCTGGAACCCGGCTGCATCCCGTAACTAAGGGGGTTTCAAAACAACTACTTCCAGTCTATGATAAACCTATGGTCTATTATCCCCTTTCCGTTTTAATTTCGGCAGGTATCAATGAGGTTTTACTCATCAGCACCCCCATTGATTTACCTGCCTATCAAAGACTCCTAGGAGACGGCAGCACACTTGGAATCCAAATCCAATATGCCGAACAAAAGGTACCGAACGGACTGGCAGAAGCTTTTCTGATCGGAGAGGAATTTATCGGCCAAGATCCCGTTTGTCTGGTTTTGGGGGATAACATTTTCTATGGGGAGGGGCTCAATGACTTGATGCAAGAAGCGGTAAATCAATCTCAAATGGCCACCGTTTTCGGTTATACCGTCAAAAACCCCCAACGCTACGGTGTCATCGATTTTGACAAAACAGGCAAAGCCCTTTCCATTGAAGAAAAACCCCAAAAACCCAAAAGCGACAAAGCCGTTGTCGGGCTGTATTTTTATCCCAATGAGGTTGTAGAGATCGCAAAAAACGTAAAACCCAGTGCTAGGGGAGAATTAGAGATCACCGCCGTCAACCAAGCCTTTCTCAAAAGCGGAAAACTGCAGGTAAAAATCCTCGGCAGAGGTTTTGCCTGGCTCGATACTGGCACCCATGAATCCCTGATTGAAGCAGGACAATTCATCCATACCGTCGAAAAAAGACAAGGACTCAAAGTCGCCTGTCTGGAAGAGATCGCC
>MDTG01305541.1_pt1 | contig 16647 bp, 14 predicted proteins | sample 811421 | NCBI WGS metagenome assembly MDTG01 (sample SAMN05326645, study PRJNA326480) | marine metagenome | isolation source: seawater | place: Pacific Ocean: South East | collected 2011
ATGAGGACGCTCCCGTTTCCCCGGGTCGCGCCCTCCTGCTCTACGCCCCGACCCATGCCTCGCACCCGTGAACTGCTCGCGCCCTTGCCCTGCAGCGGTGGGAGCCGTCAGTTGCAGCCGCAGCCGCCGCCGGTGCTGCCATGCCCGCCGGTGGCGCCCTCGCGCGAGTCGTGCACGTGCGCCCGGAAGCCCATCTCCATGCCCTCGCGCTCGACGTCCATGCCCTTCCGGGAGAGCGCCTCGCGCTCGTAGGGCGCCACGCTCACGCAGCCCCCGAGGAGCGCCGCGGAGAGCGCGAGCGCGCCGATCAGTCGACGAGCCATCGCACCACCTCGACGACCGGAGAGAGCGCCGCCCGCGAGATCGCGCGCAGATCCTCGTCCTCGCGGATCTCGTCGGCCGCGTCCGGGCCGACCGCGTAGTAGCGCTCCACCAGCCAGCGCCCGAAGGCGTGGCTCATGAGGTAGCGATCGCGGAAGCGCCGCAGCGCGCCGATCTCGGACGCCATGGGCGTGCCGTAGGTCGCCGTGGCGACGAAGCAGGGGGAGACGGTCGTGAAGATGATCTCGGTCGTCTCGACCTCGGCGACCTGCACCTCGCCGCCGGCCCCGCAGGAGTCCACGGCGCGCACGCCGACGTAGTAGGTGTTCTGCTGCGTGAGGTGGCCGAGGTCGACCTCGATCCGCTCGCCGGGTGCCGCGTCGGTCGGCACCACCAGGGCGACGTCCTCGAGGCCGGCGATCTTGGCCTCGTTCCCCCAGGAGCCGAAGTCCATGCCGGGCTCGAAGGGCACGCGCGCGACGCGCACCTGGTAGCTCCGGAGCGAGCGGCGGCTCTCGGGCGCCAGGAAGGAGACGTGCGCCTGGTCCCAGGAGCGCTCCTCGTGCGGCTCGACGAGGAGCTCGCCGACGGCCATGGGCGGGTCGTCCACGTCGCAGATGCCGACGCACTCCCCGGCGTCGCAGAGGAAGCCGGCTCCGCAGGCGGAGTCCCCGTCGCAGCCCATCCCGCACTGGGGCGGCGGGTCCTCGCTCTCGCAGACGTTCGAGGGCACGACCACGACGGCGAGGCGCTCGCCCTCCGGCTGCGCCATGAAGCGGTCGGCGCCGCTCCCCGGGGCGCCGGTGGGATCGTCGGCGATGGTGCCGTCGATCGGGCGGATGTCCCCGTCGCGGCCCTGCACGGAGCCGTAGCCGACGGGGGCCTCGGCGACGTAGGTGCCGCCCGAGGAGTCGAGCGTGAAGGGCACCTCGAAGACGACCGAGGGCTGGCCGCGGTAGGGGTAGCCGTAGGTCTGCGCCCAGTAGTCCCAGTGCGTCGTCCCGCCGAGCGAGGGCGTCGGGAAGCGCTCCGGGTCGTACATCTCGTTGTAGTCGCCCTCGACGTTGACCTCGGCGTAGACGACGTACTCGCCGGCCGGCCAGTCCGCGGGGACCATGAACTGCACGGTCCACTCCTCGGCGCCCGGGGGCGTCGCCATGGTCACGGCGTCGATCTCGGGCATCACCTCGCGCACGTCGTCGGCGAACTCGAGGACATCCGGGTGGTCGGCGCCGCGCGCCTCGCGGAGGTCGCGGCGCGGCGGGTAGAGCGAGGTGGCGTCGAGCTGACGCATCTCCATCGCGTCGCCGCCCTCCATCTCGAAGGGCTCGGCGTAGCCGCGCTCGACGTCGTCCTCGGTGATGTAGCGGCCCTTGTCGCTGTTGAACTGGCTCGCGCAGGTGACGGCGTCGAGGGCGTCGCGGGTGGTCGTCGCCTGGTTGAAGGAGAGGCAGTAGTAGTCGTCGGGGGAGGCGTCGTTGCTCGTCCGCGAAGCGAAGCCCTCCGAGAGCCGGTCCTGGAAGATGACGCGGCGGAAGGGCTCCTGGGCGGTGACGCGCCGATGGGCCCAGACGGGGAGCACGCCCTCGCGCCGGCCGTAGGGCCAGTGGAACCCGCTGTTCATCTGCAGCGCGCCGGGCCGGTTGCCGATGCCGCGCCGGGCCGTGGCCTCGGTCAGGCGGATCGTGCGGAGGAAGGTCCCGTCCGCGCTCTCGATCCAGATCGCGATCTGCGCCCGCTCGGTGGGGGTGAAGGAGATCTCGATGACTCGGTCCTGGGCCTCCCCCGGAGACGACCAGGCGAGGGCCACCCCGGCCAGCAAGACGAGCAAGCCACGACGCATGCCGGCCAGTCTAGTGTCGGTTGGCGGAGGCGCCAAGGCGCTGGCTCACGGCCGAGGCCCCACGTTTTGCGAGGTGAACGGATCCTTTCGGCGAAACCGTCGTTCGAACGGCCGCCGGGCGCTCAGCGACGGGGGCGTTGGGGCCGCCGTGGCCGCCGGGGCGCCTTCTCCTTGCCGCCGCCCTCGAGCCGCTTGATCTCGTCGCGGAGCTCGGCCGCCCGCTCGAAGTCGAGGTCCTCCGCCGCCGCCAGCATGGCCGCCCGGAGCGCCTCGATGCGCTCCTCGAGCGGCTGGTCTTCGCCCGCCCCCTCGACCCGCGGCACGGCCGAGTAGTCGGTGGTCCCCATGGACACGTCGAGGCTCCGGATGGCCTTGCGGATCGTCTGCGGCGTGATCCCGTGCTCCTCGTTGTAGGCCTGCTGGATCGCCCGCCGCCGCTCGGTCTCGTCCATCGCGACCTTCATCGCCGCCGTGACCTTGTCGGCGTACATGATCGCCCGCCCCTCCACGTTCCGCGCGGCCCGGCCCACGGTCTGGATGAGCGAGCGCGGCGAGCGGAGGAAGCCTTCCTTGTCCGCGTCGAGGATCGCGACGAGCGAGACCTCGGGCAGGTCGAGCCCCTCGCGGAGCAGGTTGATGCCGACCAGCACGTCGAACTCGCCCTTGCGGAGGTCGCGCAGGATCTCGACGCGCTCGATGGTGTCGATGTCGCTGTGCAGGTAGCGCACCCGCACGCCGAGCTCGCCGTAGTACTCGGTGAGATCCTCGGCCATGCGCTTGGTGAGCGTCGTGACCAGCACGCGCTCGTCCTTCTCCACGCGCAGGCGGATCTCCCCGAGCAGGTCGTCGACCTGCGACTTCACCGGGCGCACCTCGATGGGCGGGTCCATGAGGCCGGTCGGGCGGATGACCTGCTCGACGAAGACGCCCTCGGTCTTGTCGATCTCGTAGTCGCCCGGCGTGGCGCTCACGTAGATGGCCTGCACCACGTGGCTCTCCCACTCCTCGAACTTCAGCGGGCGGTTGTCGAGGGCGCTCGGCAGGCGGAAGCCGTGCGAGACGAGCGTCTCCTTCCGCGCCCGATCACCGCGGTACATGGCGCCGATCTGCGGGACGGTCTGGTGGGACTCGTCGAGGACGATCAGGAAGTCGTCCGGGAAGTAGTCGATGAGCGTCGGCGGCGGCTCGCCGGGGTCGCGGCCCGAGAGGTGCCGCGAATAGTTCTCGATACCCTGGCAGTAGCCCATCTGCTCCAGCATCTCGAGGTCGAACATGGTCCGCTGCTCGAGGCGCTGACGCTCGAGCAGCTTGTTCGCGGCCTCCAGGTCCTGTAGCCGTTCGCGCAGCTCGTCCCGGATGGCGGCCACGGCCTTCCCCCGCTGCTCCTCCGGCGTGACGTAGTGGGAGCCCGGATAGATGGCGTATCGATCCAGCTCCGTCAGCACCTGGCCGCGCAGCGGATCGATCTCGCAGATGCGGTCGATCTCGTCGCCGAAGTACTCGATGCGCACGGCGATCGACTCGGCGTGGGCGGGGAAGATCTCGACCGTGTCGCCGCGTACGCGGAAGGTGCCGCGGTGGAAGTCGACGTCGTTGCGTTGATACTGGATGTCGACGAGGCGCCGGAGCAGGCGGTCGCGGAGCAGCTCCTGGCCCACCTCCAGCGAGATGAGCATCTCGTGATACCACTCGGCCGAGCCGATGCCGTAGATGCACGAGACGCTGGCCACGATGATCACGTCCCGACGGGCGAGCAGCGAGCGCGTGGCCGAGTGGCGCATGCGGTCGATGCTGTCGTTGATGATCGCGTCCTTCTCGATGTAGGTGTCGGTCGTCGGGATGTAGGCTTCGGGCTGGTAGTAGTCGTAGTAGCTGACGAAGTACTCGACGGCGTTGTGCGGGAAGAGCTCCTTCATCTCCTGCCAGAGCTGGGCCGCGAGCGTCTTGTTCGGCGCCATGATGAGCGTCGGCCGGTTCACCGTCGCGATGGTGTTGGCGATGGTGAAGGTCTTGCCCGAGCCGGTGATGCCGAGGAGCGTCTGGTGCTTGTCGCCGGCCTCCAGCCCGGCGACGAGCTCGCGGATGGCGGTGGGCTGGTCGCCCTTGGGGGCGAGGTCGGTGACGAGCTCGAAGGAATCGGCCATGGCGCTGTCCGTCAGTATGCGGGCGCGCTGCGACGTTCGCGCGCGGCCGGCGAGGATCAGGTCGCGGGGAGGAGCGTGAGCGTGACGCTCTCGCTGCCCTGGAAGGTCTCGCCGACGACGGTGACCTCGAGCGTGAGCTCGGCCCCCTCGAGCTCGAAGAAGTTGAAGCTCAGGAAGTCGTCGACGGGCTGCGAGTAGAAGAAGTCGCCGTCGCGGGCGAGGCGCACGGCGATCTCGAAGCCGCTCGTGACCTCGGCGTCCGGCGAGGCGTTGCTCACGCGGTAGGCGACGCAGAGCTCGTCCGGGTCGCCGGGGAGCGCCTCGACGCGGATGGCGGGCTGGAGCATGTAGCCGCCCTGGGCGCCGGCGATGAGCCTCGTCTCGCCCCCGTCCGGGTAGGCCTCGAAGCCGGAGCTCGGCGCGTTGTCGAGGTAGTCGCGGTAGCCGCTCGTGCCGACGGCGACGGCGCGCACCGGCAGGTCGGCGCGCGGCTCGGGGAAGTCGCAATAGCCGGGGGTGTCGCCACAGCCGCTCAGAGAGAGGGCGCTCAGGGAAAGGGCGCTGAGGAAGAGGCCGCCGAGGGCGCCCGCGAGGAGCGGTGCCGCGAGGGGGGACGGAACGACGCGCACCCGCCGAGTCTAGTGCGCGGCGGGTGCGGCGGCGAGCGTTGGCGTTCGAGGCGGGCTCAGCCGTTCTTCGCGACGAAGTCCTTCATGAACGTCGTGAGCTTCTCGACGTTCTCGAGGGACATCGCGTTGTACATGCTGATGCGGATGCCGCCGACCGAGCGGTGGCCCTTCGTGTTCACCATGCCGGCCTCCGCGGCGTCGGCGATGAACTTCTTCTCGAGCTCCTCGGTCGGCAGGTTGAAGACCGCGTTCATCACCGAGCGCGAGCCCTTCTCGACCGGGCAGCGGTAGAAGCCGTCGTGGGCGTCGACCACGCCGTAGAGCGCGTCGGCCTTGGCGCGGTTCTGCTTCTCCATCGCGGCGGCGCCGCCCTGGTCCTTCACCCACTTCAGGACCTTGCCCATCACGTAGATCGGGAAGGTCGGCGGCGTGTTCTGGGTGGAGCCCTTCTCGCTGATGAAGCCGTAGCGGAAGATGTCCGGGATGTCCTGGGCGCCCTTCTCCATCCAGTCCTTGCGGACGATGACGACCGTGACGCCGGCCGGGCCGAGGTTCTTCTGGGCGCCGGCGTAGATCAGACCGAACTTCGAGACATCGATCGGGCGCCAGAGGATGTCGCTCGACATGTCGGCGACGAGGGGCGCCTTCGTCTCGGGGAACTCGTGGAACTGGACGCCGGCGATGGTCGCGTTGCTGGTGAGGTGGACGTAGGCGGCGTCGTCCTTCAGGTCGAGGTCCTTCGGGGCGCGGACGTAGCCCTCGCCTTCCTTGCCGGAGCCGGCCCAGCGGGGCGCGCCGTAGCAGCTGGCCGCCTTGAAGGCCTTCTTCGACCAGGCGCCGGTGTCGACGTAGTCCGCGCTCGCGCCGCCGAGGAAGTTCATCGGGACGAGGGCGAACTGGCCGGTGGCGCCGCCCTGCATGAAGAGGACGTCGTGCGTGTCGGGGACGGAGAGGAGCTCCTTCACGAGCGCCGTCGTCTCCTCGTGCACCGCGGAGTACTCCTTGCCGCGGTGGCTGTGCTCGAGCATCGAGATGCCCGAGCCGTGGTAGTCGACGAGCTCGCTCTGCACCTCTTCGAGGACCGAGAGCGGGAGGGTGGCGGGACCGGGGCTGAAGTTGATGAGGCGGCTCATGGCGACCGGAGCGTGCCGCGGGGCGCGGGCGCGTTCAAGGGTCGGCGGCGGGTTGGCGCCAAATCGCGAAGGGGCGTGGGCGTGGGGGGCGGGACGGAACGAAAACGGCCGCCTTTCGGCGGCCGCATCGTTCGAGGGTGGTGGAGCTGAGGGGAATCGAACCCCTGACCTCTTGAGTGCGATTCAAGCGCTCTCCCAACTGAGCTACAGCCCCTCGGGAAGCGGCACTATACACACGGGCGCGGGGTGCGCAAGCGCATGGTGCGCGGTCGGGGCTCGTGAGAGAGGATCGGCCGCCGCGGCGCCGCTGCTCGCCGCGCGCGCGGGAGGCAGAGGAAGCATGAAGGTCGACTACTACGGCATCGACGAGGAGCTCCGCGAGGAGGAGCGCCAGGTCCGCGACAACGTGCGCCGCTTCGTGGAGGGGCGCGTGATGCCGGACATCGCGCGCCACTATCAGGACGGCACGTTCCCGCTCGAGCTGATCCCGGAGTTCGCCGAGCTGGGGCTGCTCGGCGCGAACCTCGAGGGCTACGGCTGCGCGGGGATGGGGGACGTCTCCTACGGGCTCGCGATGCAGGAGCTCGAGCGCTGCGACAGCGGCGTGCGCTCGTTCTGCTCGGTGCAGGGGTCGCTCTGCATGTTCCCGATCTGGGCCTACGGATCGGAGGAGCAGAAGGAGCGGTGGCTGCCGGGGATGGCGAAGGGCGAGATCATCGGCTGCTTCGGGCTGACCGAGCCGGACTTCGGGTCGAACCCGACCGGGATGATCACCAAGGCCGTGCGGCTGCCGGGCGGCGGCTATCGGCTGAACGGGACCAAGCGCTGGATCACGAACGGCAACCTCGCGAAGGTCGCGATCGTCTGGGCGAAGCTCGAGGGCGAGAAGGCGGACAAGCCGGGTCAGGACGTTCGAGGCTTCCTGGTGCCGACCGAGACGCCGGGCTTCACGGCGATGAAGATCGAGGACAAGTTCTCGCTGCGCGCGAGCGTCACGAGCGAGCTGATCCTGGAGGACGTCGAGGTCGGCGAGGACGCGCTCCTGCCCGGCGTGAAGGGCATGAAGGGGCCGCTCTCCTGTCTGTCTCAAGCTCGATACGGCATCTGTTGGGGCGCGATTGGCGCTGCGATGGGATGTTATGAGACAGCTTTGTCGTATGCGAAGGACCGCGTGCAGTTCTCGCGACCGATCGCGGGGTACCAGCTGGTGCAGCAGAAGCTGGTGCACATGCTCAGCGAGATCACGAAGGCGCAGTGCCTGACGCTGCGCCTCGGGCGGCTCAAGGAAGCGAAGAAGGTGCGGCCCGCGCAGATCTCGCTGGCGAAGCGGAACAACGTGCACCACGCGCTCGAGATCGCGCGGATGGCGCGGGACGTCCTCGGCGGGAACGGCATCATGTACGAGTACCCGGTGGGTCGGCACATGATGAACCTGGAGACCGTCTACACCTACGAGGGGACCCACGACATCCACACGCTGATCGTGGGCGCGGACATCACGGGCTTGCCTGCGTTCGACTGAGGGCGAGGCCGGCGCTCGGCTTCGGAGGCCGGTGGGCGAGAGCCTGCCGGCCTTTTCTGTGCCGCCGTCGTCCAGCGGGAACGGCCCTCCGGGTTGCGGCGGGTTCGGGCCCGGCGGATGGCGCGCATGAACGTTCCCGGGGGCTCGGCCGGGGAGTTCGCGCTCAGGCGACGTCGAGACCCGCGCGACGCTCGAGACCTGCGCGATGCTCGAGACCCGCGCGAGGCTCGTGAGCTGCGCGATGCTCGAGACCCGCGCGACGTTCGCGAGACCCGCGGGACGTTCGAGAAGCGCGTGACGCTGGAGAGCCGCGCGACGGTCGAGACCTGTGCGACGAGCCGAGGAGCCGCTTGCGCGCTGTCCGTAGAGAGGTCGAGCTCTGCCTCTGCCTGCGTCACGACGATGCGGCGGAGGTTGCCGGCTGCGTCAGGCGCGAGAGTCAGGGTTTCACGTGAAACCAAAAAGGCGGGGGTGGAAGGCCACGCTCACGCAGTGCGGGGGCTTCGGCCCGTCGGGGTCCGGAGGCTCACCTGCACCGCCAGGCACTGCCGGGAGGCAACGCTCTTGCGGCTTCGCGCTCCCGACGGCCGCGGTGCTCAGGCTCGTCGCAGCGCGTCGAGCACCCCGGCGGCCTCCAGCCGGTCCGCCAGCTCGTCGTCTTCCGCGTCGGGTCCGGACGCGGCAGGCACCTGCCACACGGCACATTGCGCGCGCGCGCGGAGGATCTCGCCGTTGCTGTGGCGGCTCTGATCGGCGTCGGCGTGGACGACGAGCGCCACCCCTCGCACCTCGATGCTCCGCGCTCGGATGGACTCGATGGCCGTCAGCGTGTGCGAGAGCACGCCCAGGGCGTCCCGCGCGACGAGCACGACGGGGAGCGCGAGGGCGCCCGCCAGGTCGATGACGTCGCGCTCGCGGTCCACGGGCACCAGCGGTCCTCCCGCGCCTTCGACCAGCACGTGCGGGTGGCGATCGATCAGCGCGCGCAGGCGCTCCAGCATCGGGGTCCACGCCGGCGCCGGCTCTCCGGCGAGGGTCGCCGACCAGGGCGCGAGGGGGCGCCGTGCCCGGTAGAAGGCGGGATCGGCGGCGAGATCCACCCCGCAGGCGCGCGCCAGGACCTCGGCGTCCATCGCCACCGGGTCGACGCCCGTCTCCATGGGCTTCACCGCGACGACGTCCTCGCCACGCCGAGCGAGCGCCCGCGCGAGGCCCCGCGTGAAGAAGGTCTTGCCGACCTCGGTACCGGTGGCGGTGATGAAGAGCTTCATGCCGGGCTCCGGATGGCCGCGAGGGCCTCGAGGAGGTGGTCCACGTCGGTGTCCGTATGCGTCGCCATCGGGGTGATCCGCAGCCGCGCCGTTCCCCGTGGCACGGTGGGGGGCCGGATGCCCACCACCAGGACGCCGCGCTCTTCGAGCGCGCGACCGAGCTCGATGGCGCGTTCGTTGGAGCCGACGAGCACCGGGATGATCGGGCTCTCCCCCTCGGGGACCTCGTAGCCCAGGCCCCGCGCCTCGCGCCGAATGCGCTCGGCATGCTCGAGGACCCGCCTTCGTCGGTCGTCGGCGGCCTCCACCAGGGACGCGGCCGCGCGGAGCACGGGGAGGAGCGCGGCGGGATAGGCGGTGGAGAACACGAAGCTCCGGGCGCGGTTGATCAGCCAGGCGCGGAGCGCGGGAGCACCCGCCACGAAGGCGCCGGAGGCGCCGAAGGACTTCCCGAGGGTGCCCACGAGGACGTCCGGCTGGACGCCGGCGGCGGCGCAGACGCCGGCGCCCTGCGGACCGAAGACGCCGAGCCCGTGCGCCTCGTCGACCATGAGCCAGGCGTCGTGGATGTCCGCGAGGCCCCGAAGGGCCGCCACGTCGGCGACGTCTCCGTCCATGCTGAACACCGCGTCACTGACGATCAGCGCGTTCCCCGCGCCCCGGCGCGCCCGCAGCGCCTGCTCGAGGGCCTCCAGGTCGCCGTGGGGGTAGACCTCGACGCGGGCCCGGCTGAGGCGGCAGCCGTCGATGAGGCTCGCGTGGTTCAGGGCGTCGCTGAAGACCACGTCATCGGGGCCGACGAGCGCAGGGATGGTGCCGAGGTTGGCGGCGAAGCCGCTGGTGAAGAGCAGGGCCTCGGGGAGGCGGACCAGGGAGGCGAGGAGCCGCTCCGTGGCTTCGTGCTCCTCCAGGTGGCCCGTGATGAGGCGCGAGGCGGGCGCGCCGACGCCGGCAGCCGAGCGGAGGGCGTCGAGCAGGCGCGGGTCGGAGGCGAAGCCGAGGTAGTCGTTGGAGCAGAAGTTGAGGAGGTCCCGGCCGGCCTGACGCACGCGGGGTCCTGCCCCGTGAAGGGGCCGGAGCTCGCGAAGGAGCCCCGCAGCGCGTCGCGCTTCCAGTCGCCAGCGGAGCTCGTCCTCGATCGTCACCGGCCGGTTCTACCGTCCCCGGGACGACCCGCAAGCCCATGGCGGAACCTGCGTCCAAAGAGCCTGGAGAGGGCCGTGTTCCAAGAGAACCACTCCAGGAGGTCGGGACATCAGAGGACGGCCACGCCGATGCGTTTCACGTGAAACGGTGCCACGTAGGGCAGCAGCGGCGTCACGCCGTTTCACGTGAAACGGTGCCACATAGGGCAGCGTAGCCCCACGTAGGGTTTCACGTGAAACAGGGCCCGGCTGGCTCAGCTCAGCTTGGGCAGCACGCCTCGTGGGTCACCGGACAGCGCTTCGTCCAGCGTCGCGTAGGCCTCGCGAAGCGCATCGCTCCGGCCCTCGGGTAGCACCACCTCGACGTGCAGGATGAGCTTGCCTCGCGGGCCACCCCGCTTCGGGGCGCCCTTCCCCTTCAGCCCCAGCTTGGCTCCCGTCTTGGCGCCCTTGGGGAGCTTCACCTGCACGTCCCCTCCAGGCGTCGACACCGGCACCTTCGATCCCTCGTACGCCTCGAGGGGTCGAACCGGCAGCCTCATGTGCAGCGTGTCCCCCTCGTACCAGAGATCCGGATGCGTCCCCACGGAGACCGAGAGGATCAGGTCCCCATCGGAGCCCCCCCGCGCGCCCTTTCCGCCCTGGCCTCGGAGCCGCAGCTTCTCGCCATCCCGAATACCGGCCGGGATCCGCACCTTCAGCGACTTGACCTCGCGCCGGCGCGGCAGCGTGAAGCTCACCTCCTTCTCGGTCCCCCGAAGCGCCTCGAGGAAGCTCACCTCGACCTTCGCCTCGTAGTCGCGGCCCGGCCGGGGGCTGGTGCGCGAGCCCGCGCCGCGGAAGAGGTCTTCGAGGTCGAACCCGAAGCCTCCCCCGCCGCCGCCTCGGGCGCGACCTCCGAACATCTCTCCGAAGTCGAAGCCCGCCGCCGCAGCCTGCCGCGCGCGATAGGCCTCCGGGTCGAACCCTTCCCGAAGCCCTGCCACCCCGAACTCGTCGTAGAGCGCGCGCTTCTCGGCATCCGACAGCACGCCGTAGGCCTCGGACACCTCCTTGAAGCGCTCCTCCGCCTTCTCGTCTCCAGGATTCCGATCCGGATGGAGCTCCTTCGCCAGGCGGCGGTAGGCCTTCTTGATCTCGTCGGTGGAAGCGCCCTTCTTCACGCCGAGGGCGCCGTAGTAGTCCTTCTCGGACATCGGACTCACCATAACCACACGGCGCTCCGCATCAACTTCCCTGCCACACCTGGACTGCGCGCGGAGCGACAACTCTGGCGCTCTAGACACACTACATGCGCCACTTATGGCGCTGCGGAAGGGTTCAGCCCCTCGGGCCCGTCTTGCTGCCACACCCCCCTCGTGGTACCGCCCGCGCCGTGACCCTCGTCGATCTCCACCGCCTGCCGCGACACGTCGCCATCATCATGGATGGCAACGGGCGCTGGGCGCAGGACCAAGGCCGCATCCGCAGCATCGGCCATCGCGAGGGCTCCCGCGCCGTCCGCCGGACCGTTCGCGCCGCCCGACGCCTCGGCGTCGACGCGCTCACCCTCTTCGCCTTCAGCGAACAGAACTGGCACCGGCCGGGCCCCGAGGTCGCCGCCTTGATGGAGCTCCTCCGCGAGTACCTCATCAGCGAGCGCGAGGAGCTCATGGAGAACGGCATCCGGCTCCGGGCCGTCGGCCGCGTCGACAAGCTCCCGTCGAGCGTCCGCGACGTGCTCGACGCGCTCGTCGCCGACACGGCCCACCTCGACGGCATGACCCTCACCCTCGCCCTCTCCTACGGCGGTCGGGAGGAGCTCGTGGACGCCGCCCGCGCCCTCGCCAGCGAGGTCGCCGCCGGACGCCTCACGCCCGACGCCATCGACGAAGCAGCGCTCGAGGCGCACGTCCCGAGCGTGGATGTGGGCCGGGTCGACCTCCTCATCCGGACCGGCGGCGAGCAGCGCATCAGCAACTTCCTCCTCTGGGGCGCCGCCTACGCCGAGCTGCATTTCACCCCGCGGCTCTGGCCCGAGTTCGAGGCGGAGGACCTCTACCAGGCGATCCGCGCCTTCCAGTCGCGGCAACGCCGCTTCGGCCGGGTCACCACGCTCCACGCGGAGCCCGAGCCGATCTCCTCCGCCGGAGAATGAGCCCGCGCCCCGGCTCCGCCCGATGACCCGCCGGCCATCCGTTCGCGCGTTCGGGTTTTGACCCTCGCCCGCGCCCGCTATGCTCGCGCCGCCCCCGCTCGGGGCCACCCTCCCCCGGTTTCTCCATGAGCGAGCCCGCCGCCGACGACGCCGACACCCCGAAGCCCAAGAAGCTCGGCAGCACCGCCCTCCGCTTCGCCACGGCGATCCCCCTCGTGGTGGTCGTCGCGCTCCTCCTCTTCTATCTGCCGAAGTGGGGCTTCCAGGTCTTCGGCATGCTCTGGATCGCGATCTGCGCGCGCGAGCTCATGCGCATGACGCTGCCCGAGTCGCCGGTCGCGCGGGCCTGGGGCCTCGTCGCCACCACCGGCCTCGGCGCCGTGCTCCTCTTCGCCGAGCACCCGGCGGCGCTCCCGACGGCCGTGCTCGGCCTCGCGATCGGCGCGCTCGTCGCCGCGCTCGCGCGCCCGCTCCCCATCGAGTCCGCGAGCCGGCGCCTCGGCTGGCTCCTCGGCGGGCCGATCTACGTGGCCGGCACGCTCGCCTGCCTCGCCCAGCTCCACGCGCACACCGACGGGGGCGCCTGGGTGCTGCTCTCGATGTTCCTCGCCTTCCTCAGTGACACCGGCGCCTACTTCGCGGGCCGCGCGTTCGGGAAGCACAAGCTCTCCCCCGCGCTCTCGCCGAAGAAGACCATCGAAGGCTCCGTCGGAGGCCTGGTGGCCGCGGCCCTCGGCGCCGTCGCGCTCCAGCAGACCCTCCTGGCGGGTCGCTTCCCGCTCATCGACGCCGTCCTCCTCGCCTTCGTCGGCGCGGCCCTCGGCCAGGCGGGAGACCTGCTCGAGTCGATGATCAAGCGGAGCTGCGGCGTGAAGGACAGCGGCAACATCATGCCCGGCCACGGCGGCCTGCTGGATCGCTCGGACGCGCTCATGTTCACGGGCGCGGCGACCTGGCTCTACGTCACCTGGCTGCTGCCGATCCGCGGCTGACAGCGCTCGCGCCGTCGAGCACGCCGCCATGAAGCTCGCTGCCGTCGAGCACCCCGCCGTCGAGCTCTCTGGACCTCGGTCTTCGCTCGCCCACCCCGGTCGCGTCCTCACGGCCTGCCAAGCTGAGAGCGCGCGGGGTGCCTGCCTTCGGCGGGCTCGAAGGCGCGTCCGGCGGGGCCCGGAAAAGGGACATGTCCCGCTCCTGGGGGGCATCGCCGGCGGGCCTCTTGGGGTACGCTCGCAGCCGCCGTGCTGATGTACGCGTACCTGGGGGCGCTCGTGTTCGGCGGCGTCCTCCTCTTCTCCTCGATCCTCCTCGGCGGCCACGACGACGGGGACTTCGACGCCGATGGAGACGTCGACCTCGATGCCGACCTCGATGTCGACGCCGACGCGGACCTCGATCTGGACGTCGACGGGGACGTGGACGCCGACGTCGATCATGGGGGCGGGCTCTCGAAGGACCTCCAGCTCGACGGGGGCGGCGCCGATGTCTTCTGGGCGCTCCGGAGCCTCCGCTTCTGGACCTTCTTCCTCGCCTTCTTCGGGCTGACCGGCATGGTCCTCGACGGGCTCGGGCTCGTGGACAACCCCTGGGTCACGCTCGCCCTCGCGCTCGGGATGGGCGGGGCGACGGGCTTCGGCGCGGCGGCGGCCATCCGCGCGCTCTCCAGCGACCGCACGGCCGAGGGCGCCGGCAGCGGGGACTACATCGGCAAGACCGCGCGGGTCGTCGTGCCCCTGCGCGGCGGCTCCGTGGGCAAGGTGCGGGTCGAGGTGAAGGGGTCGCTGGTCGACGTCCTCGCCGTGACCGACGAGGGCGAGCTCACCTCCGAGGACGAGGTGCTCATCATCGAGATGGAAGGCACGCGCGCCCGGGTGGCGCGCATCGACGACTGAGCGGCCCGCCCCGCGCGCGGGGTCCGGGTCGGAGGCCGCGCAGGAGCGGCCGAGGGGGCATCGGATGCAACAACCTTTCGGACAGACGCAGCAGCCCTACCCGGGCGGGGGAGGTCTCGCGCCACCGCAGGACGCGGGCTTCTTCGACGGCCTCGACTCGGGGGCCTGGACCATCGTCTTCATCGCGCTCGGCGCGGCGGTGGGCGTGCTGGTGCTGATCGCGATCGCCAAGTCGCTGCTGCACATCGCGCAGCCGAACGAGGCGCTCGTCTTCAGCGGCAAGAAGTACAAGCGCGCCGACGGCACGGTCTTGCCCTACCGCATCTTGCGGCAGGGTCAGCGCGCCTGGCGCATCCCGATCCTCGAGCGGGTGGACCGCATGGACATGCGCCTCCTGCCCATCGACATCGTGGTGCAGAACGCCTACTCGGCCGGCAACATCCCGCTGCAGATCCACGCGATCGCCAACGTGAAGGTCCACGCGGGAGACCAGTACCTCGCCAACGCCGTCGAGCGCTTCCTCGGGCAGTCGCTCCAGGCCATCCAGCTGGTCGCCCAGCAGACCCTCGAGGGTGCGGTCCGCGAGGTCATCGCGACGCTGACTCCGGAGCAGGTCAACGAAGACCGGCTCGCCTTCGCGGAGCGGCTGAGCACGGCGGCGCTGGACGATCTCTTCAAGCTCGGGCTCCAGCTCGACACGCTGAAGATCCAGACCGTCTCCGACGACACGGGCTACCTCGACTCGCTCGGGCGGCCGCAGATCGCCGCCGCGCTCCGCGACGCGGAGAACTCGGAGAACGAGGCGAGCCAGAAGATCACCCGCGCGCAGGCCGCGGCGTCGCAGCGGGCGGACGTCGCGAAGGCGACGGCGGAGACGGCCATCCTCGAGAAGCGCAACGAGCTCCGGCGCGTGCGCGCGACCCTCGAGGGTGAGGCGCAGTCGGTGGAGCGCGAGGCCGAGGCGGCGGCGAAGACCGCGCGCGCGACGGCCGAGCGTTCGCTCCAGGAGGTGCGCGCGAGCCTGGAGGAGAAGCGCCTCGAGGCCGACGTCGTCATCCCCGCCGAGATGCAGCGGCAGGCCCGGGCGATCCTCGCCGTCGGTGAGGCCGCGCCCACGGCGCAGAACGGTGCGGCGGCCGTCGAGGTGCTCGACATGATGGGCGAGGCCTGGCGCTCGATGGGGCCGAAGGCGAAGGAGATCTATGTGATCCAGCACCTCGAGCAGATCGTCGGGACGGTCGTCGATCAGCTCCGCGACGTGGACGTCGAGGAGGTCACGGTGCTCGACCAGGGCGACGGCTCGGGCCTCGCGAGCTACGCGGCGACCTATCCGCAGATGGTCGCGGCGGTGATGAAGAGCCTCGCCGAGTCGACGGGCGTGGACGTGCCCGGGATCCTCAACGGAAGGGAAGGTGCCTGATGGGTGCGGGACTCGCGCTGATCGGGATCGGCTTCATCGGCGTCGTCGCCGTGATGCTGGTCGTCCGGAACCTGCTCTACGTCTGCCAGCCGAACGAGGTGCTGGTCTTCAGCGGCCGGCGCCGCGACCACGGCGGGCTCATCACGCACTACCGCATCGTCAAGGGCGGGCGGGCCGTGCGTTGGCCGCTGATCGAGACCGTCGACAAGGTCGACCTCACGAACATGATCATCGAGGTCACGGTGCGGAACGCCTACTCGAAGGGGGGCATCCCGCTCACCGTGCAGGGCGTGGCCAACATCAAGATCCCCGGTGAGATGCCGTTGATCCACAACGCGCTCGAGCGCTTCCTCGGGCGGAGCCGCGAGGACCTGATGCGGGTCGGCCGGGAGACGCTCGAGGGCAACCTGCGCGGCGTGCTCGCCGGGCTGACGCCGGAGGAGGTCAACCGCGACAAGGAGGCCTTCGCCGCGAAGCTCACCGACGAGGCGGGCCACGACCTCGAGAAGATCGGCCTCGTGCTCGACACGTTGAACATCCAGAACGTGAGCGACGAGGTCGGCTACCTCGACGCCATCGGGCGCATGCGGGCGGCGGCGATCCGGCGCGACGCGCAGATCGCCGAGGCCACGGCGCAGGCCGACGCGGCCGAGGTGAAGTGGTCGAACTACATGCAGGGTGAGGTCGCGAAGCTCGAGGCGGCGATCGAGGTCGCGCGCAAGGAGAACGAGCGCCGCATCGCCGACGCCCGGACCAAGCGCGAGGCCATGATCGCCGAGCAGCACGCCGAGGTGCAGGCGCTCCTGGCGCAGGCGCAGGCGGAGCTGGCGATGCAGGACGCGCGCATCGCGCAGGTGAAGCTGCAGCTCGAGGCCGACATCGTGCGGCCCGCCGAGGCGCAGCGGGACCAGGCGATCGCGCGGGCCCGGGCGGATGCCTCGAAGATCATCGAGCAGGGGCGCGCGACGGCGGACGTGCTGCGGGACCTGGCGACCTCCTACCGGGGCCAGGGCAACGCGGGGCGCGACGTGCTGCTGATGCAGAAGCTGGTGCCCGTGCTGCAGCAGGTGGCCGGGACGATCCAGCAGCTGCGCGTGGATCGGCTGACGGTGATCGGCGGCGGCGACTCGGGGCTCGGCGGGAGCGCCGGCGCCGCGGGCGGCGGCGGCAAGGGCGCCGGGCTCGGCGGG
>MDTG01313023.1_pt1 | contig 16647 bp, 16 predicted proteins | sample 811421 | NCBI WGS metagenome assembly MDTG01 (sample SAMN05326645, study PRJNA326480) | marine metagenome | isolation source: seawater | place: Pacific Ocean: South East | collected 2011
AGTTGAAGGAATGCAGTTCGATAGAGGTTATCTATCTCCATACTTTATAACTAACGGAGATAAAATGACAACGGAATTAGAAAATCCTTTAATTCTTTTGCACGAAAAAAAATTAACAAATTTACAACCAATGGTACCTCTATTAGAAGCTGTTGTTCAGGCTGGAAGGCCATTGATGATAATTTCAGAAGATGTTGAGGGAGAAGCTTTAGCAACTTTAGTGGTCAATAAACTTAGAGGTGGACTAAAAGTAGTCGCTGTTAAAGCACCTGGATTTGGTGACAGAAGAAAAGCAATGCTTGAAGATATTGCAATATTAACTGGTGGACAGGTTATATCTGAGGATTTAGGAATAAAACTTGAAAATGTAAAACTTAATGACTTAGGTTCAGCAAAAAGAGTTAAGGTTGACAAAGAAAATAGTACAATTGTAAGTGGATCTGGGAAAAAAGCAGATATTGAGGCTAGATGTAATCAAATCAAGCAACAAGTAGAAGAAACTACATCGGACTATGATAAAGAAAAATTACAAGAAAGATTAGCTAAGCTTGCTGGTGGAGTAGCAGTAATAAAAGTAGGAGGTGCAACTGAAGTAGAAGTTAAGGAGAGAAAAGACAGAGTTGAAGATGCACTTAATGCAACAAGAGCTGCAGTTGAAGAAGGTATCGTTGTTGGTGGTGGTTGTGCATTGCTTTATGCTTCTCAAGATTTAGACAAAGTTAAAGTTAAAGGTGATGATCAAAAAGCAGGCGTTGAAATTGTAAAAAGTGCGCTACAAGCACCTATAAGACAAATTACAAAAAATGCTGGTGTTGATGGATCAGTAGTTGTTGGTAAACTTTTAGAAACTAATAAAACGTCAAACGGCTACGATGCTCAATCGGAGGCATATGTTGACATGTTTAAAGAGGGTATTATCGACCCTGTTAAAGTTGTAAGGACCGCTTTGCAAGATGCAGCTTCAATATCTGGATTGTTAGTTACAACAGAGGCTATGGTAGCTGATAAACCTGATGAAAAAGAGCAAACACCTGGAATGCCTGCTGGAGGAATGGGTGGAATGGGTGGAATGGGTGGTATGGGTGGTATGGGAATGTAATTCCTTTACAATCTAATCATCATATAAAATTTATAACCCCCAGACCTAATTTCTGGGGGTTTTTTTTTAATTTTTAAATAAAAAATTTTAATATATAACCGCGCGCAAATGACTAACTCAATCTTAAATATAACAATCATCGCTCACGTAGATCACGGAAAAACTACTTTAATTGATAATCTTATGAAACAAAGTGGATCATTTAGAGATAATGAGATTGTTGATGAGAGATTGATGGACTCTGGTGAACTGGAAAAAGAGAGAGGTATTACAATTCTGGCAAAACCTGCTTCGATAAATTGGAAAGACGCTAGAATAAATATAATTGATACACCTGGACATAGGGATTTTGCATCCGAAGTTGAGAGAGTACTTAGTATGGCTGATGGGGCGTTACTGTTAATTGACTCAGCAGAAGGAGTTATGCCTCAAACAAAGTTTGTTTTATCAAAGGCTCTTAAACAAGGATTAAAACCAATTGTTGTTATCAACAAATTAGATAAACCTGATCAAAGAGCCAATGAAGTACTAGATGAAACATTTGACTTATTTGTAAGTTTGGACGCAAACGAGGAACAATTAGACTTTCCCGTGATTTATGCAAGTGGCAGGTCTGGATGGGCAAGTAAAAATATTGAAGGTCCAAAAGAAAATTTAGATCCTTTGCTTGATTTGGTTATAGATCATGTAATACCTGCAAAATTTGATAAAGCTAAACCGTTTGCAATGCTGTCCACACTTTTATATGCAGATAGTTTTTTAGGTAGATGTCTAGTTGGAAGAATATCCCAAGGATCAGCGAAAGCTAATCAGCAAATAAAAGCTATAAATCTTAAAGGTGAAAAAATTGATGAGGGAAAACTTACAAAAATATTTAGATATGAAGGTACAAAAAAAGTACCAATTGAAATTGGTGAAGCTGGAGATATAGTTGTTATAGCAGGATTAGAAAAAGCAAATGTTGCTGATACTATTTGCGATTTAGAAATTAATACTCCAATTGAGGCTACACCTATTGATCCTCCAACAATGGCAATAAAAATTACAGTAAATAGTTCGCCATTGTCTGGTATTGAGGGGAAAAAATTAACAAGTACTCAAATCAGAGAAAGGTTAATTCAAGAGGCAGAAAATAACGTCGGTATAACTTTTTCAGAAAATAAAAATAAAGATGCTTTCGAAATTAGTGGTAGAGGCGAGTTAATGCTTGAAATATTGTTAACTCAAATGAGAAGAGAGGGATTTGAAATGACTGTAAGTCCGCCAAAAGTTTTGTTTCAACTTAATGACAGAAATGAAAAAACAGAACCTATAGAGGAAATTACCATGGATCTTGATGAGGAATACTCTTCAAAAGTAATTGATTCAATGAATAGAAGAAAAGGAAAATTAATTGAACTTAAAGATACTGGTAAAAATAAAAAACGTTTAATCTTTCATGCTCCAACAAGAGGACTTATGGGTTATACAAGTAGATTTTTAACTCTTACTAAAGGAACAGGTGTTATTAATAGAATATTCCATTCTTATGGAAAATTTGAAGGTGAAATGGAAGGAAGAAAAAATGGAGCTCTTATTTCAATGGAGCAAGGAAAGGCAGTTGCGTTTGCAATATATAATTTACAGGCGAGAGGTGAAATGTTTATTACTCACAATGATCCGGTTTATACAGGAATGATAGTTGGATTGTCACCAAAACCTGGAGATATGATTATTAATGTTATGAAAGGTAAAAAACTAACTAACATGAGAACGCAAGGCACCGATGAAAACATTGTTTTAACTCCTGTAAGAAAAATGTCAATTGCTGAGCAACTAAGTATATTGAACACAGATGAGTCTTTAGAAATCACTCCAAAATCTTGCAGACTAAGGAAGGCTATCTTAGATCCCCACGAAAGAAAAAAAAGTGAAAAGTCTTCAACTACTAACTAAAAATTCTTTTTACCAAATATAAACTAAGTGCTACTGCTGGACCAATACCAAAAGCAAATAATAAAGTGCCAACTCCAACTGTTCCACCTAAATACCAACCAATACTTACTACTGATATTTCTAAAAATGCTCGCACTAAAGCAATTGGTAAATTTGTTTTTCTTTGTAAACCAACCATAAGACCATCTCTTGGACCCGCTCCCAAATTTGCAACTAAATAAATTCCTCCTCCTAATCCAACTGTTAATACTGCGAGGATTGCAAGAAATAATTGTGAAATATAACTATCTGGTGTTGGCACAAATTTTATGCAAATATCTATCATTACTGAAATAATTATAGCGTTTAAAATAGTTCCAATTCCTGGCTTTTGATTTAATGGTATCCATAAAAATAAAACAATCACACTTACTATAAAAGTAATAGTTCCAATTGATAAATTTAATTTTAAGGATATACCCTGAGCTAAAACACTCCAAGGTGAAGCTCCAGCCTTTGAAACTATCAATAACCCCTCTCCAAATCCAAATATGGTGAGTCCTATAATTAGAAAAAATAGTGAAGAAAATCTTGGTTTAAGATTAAGCGGTTTTTTTGAACTCCAAGATACTTTTGGTATTTTTTTTATAGCTAAAAACATATTTTGCATGGTATTTACTACTTCTTGATATTAAATTTCAATAATTAAAATGATAAAAATTTTATTTATTCTTCTAATTTTATTTATTCCTAATAGTGCTTTAAGTCACATGAAGCACTATGAAAATATAAAAAAAATTGAGATGGATATTATTAAGGATGGTAAAATTATCGGATTTTGTAATTATGAATTTTTTAAAGATGGTGAAAATACTAAAATAAAAAATAAAATGGAATTCAATGTAAAATTACTAAATGTTAAAGTATTTTCTATTATAAGTAATTCAATTGAAATTTATAATAAAGATAATTTAATTTCTTTTACATCAAAAACTTTACAAAATAAAAAACAAAAATATGTTAATTTAGAATATATAAAAAAAGATAATAATTTTTTAATTGATGGCTCTTCATATAAAGGAACATCTAAAATAAATAATGTTATTGGATCTTGGTGGAATCACAAGATTTTAACTGCTGATAAACAAATTAGTCCTTTATCTGGAAGTATAAAAGACCAAATTGTTACATTTATTAAAAAGGAAAATCTTAATATAAATGAAAAAAAAATATTAACACATAAATTTTCCTTAAAATCAAAAAATCCAAACCTTCCAGATGATAAGAAACTTGATTTTAAAATATGGTTAAATCCAGAAAGTAATATAATTATAAAAGTTTCATATAATAGAATGGGACATTGGGAATATATTTTAAAAAAAATAGTTTATAATTAAACTAATTTTTTTTTTTTCTAATATTGGCAATTAATTGTGTAAGGGAGTCGACCATTTGATCAGATGCTTTAAAAATTTCTGATGATTTATAATCATATGATAAATTTTTTTCTAAATTTGTTTTGTCTTCAATAACAATTCCTTCATCAGGGGAGTTATTTTTTATATAAATTAAAATAAGCCATTGATCATCATCGCTCTCATCCCATTTTATAAAAATTTCTCCTGTTTCAAATCTTCTATCTATACATCTTAATATAGACATTTGTTTTGTTATATGTCTTTTATTTAATTGAAATACTAAACTGCTTGCACTTCTATAAAAGCTTTCTAACGCAAACTCTATTTTCTGTCTTTCAATGGTATAATGTTTCTCTTTTTCTAATAGTGTTTCTCTGTCCTCATCACCAACAATTTTTACTCCTAATGCTTCTACTCTTTCTCTAATTTTTTGATCTCTAATAATTCGATATTTATCTTTAAGTTGATCTATCCTGTCCTGTAAACTTGAATAGTCTTCTCTTTGCTCCTTGAGAGATATTCTCTCCAATTTTTCAAGTTCTTTTATCTCTCTAATTCTAAATTTTTCTATTTGTTTATCTAATTTTAATTGCTTTAAAAATTTCTTTTGTTTTTCAGCTTGTTCTTGTCTTATAATAGCCTGCTCTTTTCTTAAAAATAGTTTAATATCTTTTATTCTTTCCTTCTCAAGACGCATTTCATCTTTAAGCATTTGCTCTTTTAATTTTGCTCTTAAATTCCTTTCACTTTCAATTTTTTTTTTATTTTCCTCTTTTTCTTTTTCAATTCTTTCTAATTCTTCAATCTTTTTAATTTTTACTTGTTGGTCTTTAATAGATTTATAATCTTTAATTGTATCTGATACTTTTTGAAAAAAATTTAGCAAAAAATTATCAATTGATACAAAAGGATTAAATTTAAATTTAAATTGTGGTTTTAGAGAACTTTGTATATCAATTATTTTTAATAAAATTTTATTATTATTATTTTTGATTTTAGGTTTATTAATTTTTTTTTGACGCTTATTTTTTAAAGTTACTCTTTTTTTTTTAGTTCTTCTTTTTTTTTTTTGAATATTTTTTTAGTTTTTTTAATGGTTTTTTCTTATTTTTTTTTTTCATAAAGGGATCATTAAATTTATCAATTTATTTTTGATAAATATAGTCTCTTATACGAGGCACGGTTGTATTTTGTTTCGTTAATTGAAATTGAAATACAACCTGATCTCCCCACTTAAATGCCATCTCACATCCTGCAAGATAAAATTCCCACATTCTAAAAAATTTTTCATCAAACATTTCTAAAACTTCTTCTTTTTTGCTTAAAAATCTCTCCTTCCAATGTTTTAAGGTGAAAGCATAATGCATTCTTAATATTTCCATATCGGATATTACTAAACCGGATTTTTCTATTGGTAATGCAACTTCACTAAGACTTGGTGTATAGCCTCCTGGAAAAATGTATTTTGTAATCCATGGATGCGGATCCCTGGGGGGATTAGAAGATCCAATTGTATGAATCAGTGCAACTCCATCTTCTTTTAATAATTTTGATACTGCGTTAAAATATGTATTATAAAATTTTTTACCTACATGCTCAAACATTCCTACGCTTACAATGCGGTCAAACTTTTCATTTACGCTTCTGTAATCCATCAAACGAAACTCTACTTGGTTTTCTAAATTTAATTCTTTGGCAATTTTTTTACTGTATTCAAGTTGATTTTCTGAAAGTGTAATTCCGACCACCTCACATTTTGTTTTTTGGGCTATATCTATTGCTAAAGTACCCCATCCACTACCAATATCCAAAACTTTTTGATTTGATTTCAAATTAAGTTTTTTAATTATATGATCGATTTTATTATTTTGTGCTTCCTCAAGTGTATCATTATCATTTTTAAAATAAGCGCATGAATATTGTCTTTTTTTATCTAAAAAAAGATCATAAAGTTTTTCAGATATATCATAATGATGAGCAACATTTTTTTTTGACACTTTGGCAAAATTAAATTTTGTTACTGATGAATATAAGCCTCTGATTTTATTTAGAGCTTTACTAAAGTTATTTATCTGGCCTCTTCCTATATTTTCTAATGCAATTTCTAAAAAATCTGTGAGAGATCCATTTTCTATTGTAATTGACCCATCTGCATAAGCCTCACCAAAATATAAATCTGGATGTAGAAGTAATTTATTATACAATTTTTTATCTAAAATTTTTAATTTTATTGGTTTTTCAATTGATGGCTTACCAATAATATATTTTCTATTATTCGCATCAATTAAAATGAAACCTTTTTTTTTAATTAGAGTATTTAAAAAATTCACTAAATACATTTTTAAGCTACCTTTAAAAAATTATTTTCAAAATTTAATTTTTTTAAGTCTTCAAAAAGTTTTTTTTTATCTTTTTCATTTAAAAGATTACAAGGAGGTAAAATATTTCTATAAGATCTATCGTGCTCAGCTAAATAAGTATGCATTCCAGAAATTAAATTATATTTATCAAACACGGATCTCACATTGCACAATTTATCATTTAATGTTTGAGATATATTTTTTTTAAAGTCATCATAAACCTTTCTTGATATACTTGCTGTTACATTACATGTTGCGGTAATTATTCCTGAACATCCAATTTCTAGTCCTTTTAAAAGTTTAAGTTCAGAGCCTGGCAAAATAGAAAAGTTTGGTATCTTTAAATGCTCATATAAGTTATATGAACTATCCTTTACTCCAATTATTTGCTCTGGAAAATCTTTTGCTAGAGTCTCAACACATTGGATACTAAATTTATAGCCACAAAGTTTTTCAAAGTTATAAAGAATTATTTTACAATCCCCAACTGTTTCTAAAAGTTTTTTAAAAAATTTTTTTACATCTTCATCTCCATATAAATAATAAGCAGGGGGCATAACTAGGAACTTCTTAAAATCTAAAGATTTACAAAAATTTAAAAATGAGATTGTATCTGTCAAAGAATTTAATCCAGTGCCAATAATAAAGTTTTTTTTTAGTTTACTTTTGGACAGGTTTTCAATTAACTTTATTTTTTCATCAAAAGAAACTAATTGTGCTTGTCCTGTGCTTCCTAAGATAGCCACACCATGACATCCTTGATTAATTAGGTTTTCAGCATGTTTAATTGTCTTACTTGTATCTAACTTTAAATTTTCATTTAAAATTGATACAGAGGCCGCATAAATGCCATTAATCTCACTCATAAATAAAACTTATATAAAAATAAAAATTTAGTAAAGATTATAAGATATTTTATGAAAATTTTAACTATACAAAATAGAATGGGTATTGGGGATATGATTATTTTTTTGCCATTTATCGAGGCAATCGCAAAAAAATTTAATAGTCAAGTTTATCTTCTAGTCAAAGAAAACTCAAAAGCTTCTGAATATTTAAAAAATAATAAATATATTAAAGATATAATAATACTAGACAGAGATAATAAAAATAAAAAAGGTGATCACGATGGGGTTATTGGTTCATTAAGACTAGTTTCAATTTTAAAGAAATTTAGCTTTGATAAAGTTTTTATTTTTAATTCTTCTTTACGTTATAATCTAATAACAAGGATTTCATTGATAAAAGAAATATATCAATACCCTTTATTTAAAAAAAAAAATCAGCATATAATTAAAACAGCTAAAGATTTTTTAAAAAAAAATCTAAATGTAGAAGTCAATAGTGATCCAAATATTTTTATTGATGATAAGATAGTAAAATCTTGTAGAGAAAAAAATTTTTCTCCTAAATATAAAAATATATTACTTGGTATAGGTGGTTCAGGAGATACAAAAAGAGTTCCCGCTGAAATATTTTTAAAATTTATGGAGCTTTGTACAAAAAACTATAACTGTAAATTTTTTTTAGCTACGGGAAGCTCACTAGATGAAAAAGAAATTTTAAACAAAGTGATCAATTCAAAATTTAAATCAAATTGTATAAGTCTAGATCATTTAAAAATTTCCGAAACGTTACCTTTCATAAAAAATTGTGATATTTCAATTTGTAACGACTCAAGTTTTAGCCACTTATCTGCTGCTCTAGGATTACAAACAATAGTTCTTATGGTGGATACCCCATTACTTTATGGAAACTATAGCCCAAAAATGTTTCCTATAATTCCTGACGGTATAGATAATGTTACGCACAATACTCTTGGCAAAGATAAAATAAATCCTAATAAAATTTTTGAAAAATTCAAATCATTAATAAATTAAGATAAATCTTTTATAACTATTTCCTTTGCCTCATTAACAATTGAGGCTAATCTAGAAAGTTCAGGACTTACATCGGGATGAATTTTTTTCATAATTTTTTTATATGAATTTAAAACCTCCTCCTTAGAATATTTTTTTTCTACCTTTAAATTTAATATTTTATAAGCTTCTTCTCTGGAAATACTTTGAGAATTTAAATTCTGATTCATTTTATTAAAACTGAAGTTCCCAGAATTTCTTAATATTTTAATTAAACTCCAAAATCTGACTATCTGTAACAAGGTGAATCCTGCTTTAGTTTTAATTAAAGGCAGTATCATTAATAAAAAAGGTAATGAAAAAATATATCTTCCCGCAAAAGCCATCACTACTGCAAGAATTACAGATAAAATGATAGTAAAAGTCCTAATACTTTTTGAAATTTTAGCGCTAGATGCTTTTACAAACCAATTTAAAATTAAATAAAATAGGACAAAAATAATCAGTGTTATGAAAAAAATATTCATATAAAAGGTTCACAATGAAAATACCACAATTACCTAAAAAACCAGAAATAAAAACTTGTCACAATACCTCTTGGGAGGACGACTATAGCTGGATACATCAGAAAAATATACTCGAGGTGCTTAAAGATAGTTCAAAACTTTTACCAGAAGTTAGGGATTACTTAGAGAAAGAAAATTCCTATACTAATTACCATTTAGACGATACAAAAAAAATTCAAAAAAAAATATTTGATGAAATTAAAGGAAGAATAAAATTAGATGATGAATCATTACCTTTTAAAGATAAAGAATATGAATATTGGACTAAAACTACTACAGAGGGAAACTATTCGATTAAATTAAGAAAAAAAATTGGAACTAATATTATTGAGGAAATCTGGAATGGTGACTTAGAAAAAGAAAAATTAAAAACAGAATATTTTGGTATTGGAGATATTGAGGTAAGCTATAATGATAAATATCTTGCATACTCCTTAGATCTCAAAGGTTCAGAATATTATACAATCTATATAAGGGACATAAAAACTAATAAACTGATAACTGAAAAAATTGAAGATACATGTGGTGGAATAACTTTTAGCTTGGATGATAAATTTATTTTCTACTCTAAACTTGATAGGTATCACAGACCTCGAAAGATTTTTAGGCACGAAATAGGAAAAGCTAATAAAGAAGATGAGCTTATTTTTGAGGAAAAAAGCGATGCTTTTACAGTCAGTATTGGTTTAAGTTCTGATGAAAAATATTTTTTTATAACAACATCTGATCATAATACCTCAGAGCAATACTATTTTGGCTCCAATGAAATTAAGATAGTACCAAAAATAATAAAAAAAAGAAATAAAGGTGTAATTTATTCAGTTAATTCTTGGGATGATAAATTTTATCTTCACACAAACGAAAAAGCTGAAGATTTTAAAATTGATTATTGTGAAAATATTTTAGAACAAAAATGGAAATCATTTATACCTCCAAAGGATGAAGTATTAATTGGAGGATTAGTTTTTTTAAATGAATGGATAATTAGATCTGAAACGTCAGATGCACTTGGAAAATTAATTATTAGAGACCCTAAAACAGGTAAAGAAAAATATTTAAATTTTGTAGACGAAGAAGTAATTGTGCCCAGTATATCTTTAAAACAAAGAGATAAAAATACAGATGAAGTTTATCTCTCTTACTCATCACCAAAAACTCCGGGTAAAACTTACTCTTATAATTTGCGAACAAATAAAAAAAAACTAGTAAAAGAACAAGAAATTCCCTCAGGTCATAATCCTGATAATTATATAGTTGAAAGATTAAATTGTAAGTCACATGATGGAAGGTTAGTTCCCTTGACTATTACTAGACACAAAAAAACAAAAATAGATGGAAGTTCAAACGTACTTTTGTACGGCTATGGTTCATATGGAAATTCTATGTCACCATCATTCTCTTCAACTAGAATAAGTTTAATTGATAGAGATATAATTTGGGTTACTGCCCATATACGTGGAGGATTAGAAAGAGGAATGAAATGGTGGAAAGAAGGTAAACTTCTAAATAAAAAAAATACTTTTAAAGATTACATAGCTGCAGCAAAATTCTTAATAGATAAAAAATATACATCAAAGGGTAAAATAATTGGAATGGGTGGATCTGCAGGAGGATTATTAATGGGAGCAGTTGTAAATGAGGCCCCAGAATTATTTTTAGGTATGATTATGGCTGTACCATTTGTTGACTCTTTAACTACAAACTTGGATCATTCTTTACCTTTAACAGTAGGTGAATTTGATGAATTTGGAAATGCAAAAGAAAATAAAGAACATTTTGATTATATATATTCTTATGCACCTTATAACAATATAAAGAAAATGGATTATCCTCATATTTTAATCACTACAAGTTTAAGTGATAATAGAGTTCTGTTTGATGAGCCAGCAAAGTTTACAGCTAAACTAAGGGATATGAAAACTGATAATAATCTTTTACTTCTTAAAACTGAAATGAATGCAGGACACGGAGGTAAATCAGGAAGAGATGGGGCTATAGAAGAAATTGCGATTGACTATGCCTTTGCATTAAAAATTTCAAAAAAAAATTAAGTTCAGCCTATTGAAAATTTAAAAATAGTTCTTATCTAAAAAGTTGAAAGTCGCCTTATGGGGCTTTCAAACAACCTTGCTAACAAAGGAGGAAAAATGACAAGTAAGGATTTATCTATATTCAACTCATTAAGACCTTTTTCAATTGGTTTTGACGATATGTTCGAACAATTTGAAAACATGTTGGGTAATGGAAATTTGACTATGCAGTCAAACTATCCACCTTATAACATTAGAAAAACTGGAAAGGATAATTATTCAATTGAAGTTGCCTTAGCTGGTTTTAATAAAAAAGATGTTGAGGTAGAGTTTGAAGATAATTTATTAACTGTGAAAACTAAACAAGTTGATAAAACTCAAGAAAATAACAATGATGGCAAAATTATTCATAAAGGGATATCTCAAAGACAATTTGCTAGATCATTTACTATAGCTGATGATATTAAAGTAAATGGTGCAGAATTGAAAGATGGTCTTTTAACGATTGCTTGTGAAAGAATTGTGCCTGAATACAAAAAAAAGAAACTTATAGAAATTAAATAAGTTAAACCTTGCTTGTGGGGATTTATCCCCGCAAGTTAAAAGCATCCCTTAGAAATAAAACCAATTACTAAATTTTTGTCATTTATTTCAAAAGTTCTTTTGCAAGATATTCCGTACTTTTTAGTTTCATAAACAAATAGTACCTTATTTCCATCATTTTTATCTATAAGATTAGGTTCGCCTAAAGCTTTCTTTAAATCTAAAATAGATTTACCAATAAAGTTACTTAATTTTTCATTTTCTTTTTTAACAATTTGATCTGTTTTTTGTTTAATTGTCTGACAACTAGTTAAGGCAAAAAGAAAAAAGAAAAATACAGTAAGTTTGAAATTTGTCATCAAAAAGAGATTAACATCTTGCATAATTAAGAAAAATAAACTTCTCAGTTGTATTCTGTTAATAAATAACTCTTTTGCGAAGAAATTTATGAAAGAATCAATTAATTAATAGATTAGGAGGAAATTATGTTGGAAAAATATTTTAATTATAAAAAACACAAAACTGATTTTAAAACTGAAGTAATTGCCGGAGTTACAACCTTTTTAACAATGGCTTACATAATGTTTTTAAATCCATTTATATTGTCAGGAGAATTTGCGGGACCAGATGCAGGTTTTTTTGACTTTGGTGCAGTTTTTACTGCTACAATTTTAGCTACTGCTCTTGCATGTTTTATTATGGCTTTCTATGGAAAAACTTGGCCAATAGGTCTTGCTCCAGGAATGGGTATAAACGCATTTGTAGCTTTTGGAGTCGTTGCGGGTATGGGATATACACCTCAGGCAGCTTTAGGAGCGGTACTTGTTGCAGGGGTGCTCTTCTTAATTATTTCACTAACACCAATTAGAGCATGGTTAATTAATTCAATCCCCAGAAGTTTAAAATTAGGTATTGGTGCTGGAATTGGATTGTTTTTAGCAATTATAGGTTTAGAAATAATGGGAGTTGTTGGAGATCATCCAGTTACTTTAGTAACTCTAGGAGATATTAAAAATCCACTTGTTATTTTAGGTTGTTTGGCGTTCGTTGTAATGGTTGTTTTAGAAAAACTTAAAGTAAAAGGTAATATAATAATTGGAATTTTAGTTTTTAGTATTATCGCTTGGGTGTCTGGATTAGCAAAATTTAATGGAGTTGTTGGAGAAATACCACCAATGACTTATTTATTTAATTTTGATCTCAAGGCAGCTTTAACGGCTAGTATGTCTACAGTTATTTTTACTTTATTATTTATAGATTTTTTTGATACCGCAGGAACATTAACTTCGGTTGCTAACGTAGCAGGAAAAGTTGATAACAAAGGTAGAGTAGAAGATATTAATAAAGCAATGTTGGCTGATAGTGTTGGTACAGTAGCGGGTGCTATGATGGGTACAACTACGGTCACTAGTTATGTTGAGTCTGGTGCTGGTGTGAAAGCGGGTGGAAGAACAGGAATGACTTCGCTAGTAATTGGTGTGTTGTTTTTAGCTTGCTTGTTCTTTGCTCCTCTTGCAACAAGTCTACCAAAAGAAATAGATGGGGCTGCGTTACTTTATGTTGCAGTGCTATTCGTAAGAAATATTACGGACATAGAATGGGATGATATTGCAGAATCAGCTCCTGCAATAGTTGCAATGATTACCATGCCATTAACTTATAGTATAAGTAATGGTATTGCTTTAGCATTTGTATCATATGCATTGATAAAAATATTTACTGGTAAGTTTTCATCTACTTCACCAGCAATATGGTTAATTGCTGTTTTAAGCGTAATAAGTTTTGCTGTAGCGTAAATTTTTTAATAGGGCTAGATATATATCTAGCCCTATTTTCTTTTATTCAATAAATCATTAATTGATAATTCCTCATAATGTTCTGTAGGTTGCACAATCCAAGGATCATCATCTAATTTAATAGGACAATAATCTGGATTAAATGTTGAGGACTTTTTCTTCCATAAACACGCGGTTTTAATTTGCTTTATATAGTCTTTGACTGGGGGATATTTTTTTAACCAATCAATACTTTTATTTAAAGTCAAACCAGTATCTGATAAATCATCTACTACTAGAACTCTCTCAAAATCTTTATCTCTTGCAATTGAACTTATATCTCTTGCGAAATTAAGCATTCCTTGTTGATCCTCCATACCCTTGCCTGTGTAACTCTGTATAACGATATAAGCCGTTGGAAGTTTGAATATTCTTGATAAAATATCTATTATGGGTGCTGCACCTCTCATTATCCCAACTAAAACAGTTGGTTTAAAATTTTTATTTATATCAATAGCTAACTTCTCTACAGTATCGATGTATTCATCAAAGCTTATAATTAATTTTTTTTCCATTATAAGTATTTATTATAGTATTAAATTGATTTAAATATATTTATGAAAATTTTTGACTGTTTCATGTATTTTGATGAAGATTTAGTATTAGATCCCAGATTAAATACACTAAATAATTTAGTAGACTTTTTTGTAATAGTAGAAAGTACCCATACTCATAAAGGCGAAAAAAGAGATTTAAAATTTAATATAAAAAAATATGAAAAATTTAAAAAAAAAATTATTTACCTAATTTATAATATCGAGCCAAGTGGAATTGACGAAATTAAGGAAGAAGACAATGAGTCTATAAAATCAACAAAGTACATATTGAATGCAATAAAAAGGGAAAATGGTCAAAGAAATTTTATAGAAATGGGATTAAGTAATGCAACTAATGAAGATATAGTATTGGTTTCTGATGTTGATGAAATACCAAATTTATCAGATGTAAATTTTAATCAAATGAGTAATAAAATTTATCTATTCAAACAAGATATGTTTTATTACAAATTTAATTTACAAATTCCTAATTTTAAGTGGGTTGGTACAAAAGCGTGTAAAAAGAAAGATTTAATTTCTCCACAATGGTTAAGAAATATTAAAGATAGAAAGTATCCTTTTTATAGAATTGATACATTTTTTTCAGAAACAAAATATACAAATATAAAATTTATTAATGAGGGTGGATGGCATTTTTCAAATATAAAAACTGCATCAGAAATAGAGTACAAATTAAAATCATACTTACATCATAGAGAGTTTGATTTAGAACCTTTAACAAAAGATCAAATTGAGAACATAATTAAAAATAAAAAAGCGATTTATGATTTAAAAGTTGATAAAAGAATAAATAAAATTGGAAACGGTAGTAAACTAGTTCAATTTAATTTTGAAAAACTTCCAAAATTTATACGAGAAAACAAAAAAATTTATAAGAATTGGTTAGATTGAAAAACTTTTCTCTACCTATAAATTAATACTGAATTGGTTCATCATCAATCGATCTCCATAAATACCAAGTTGCTACTGAACAGTATGGTGAAAATTTTTTATTTAAAAATTTTACGAAATTTTTTGGAGGAAAATACTTTTTTTTGTAATTATTTGATATCGCTCTTAGCAGGCCAATATCTTGTACGGGCCAAATATTAGATCTATTAAAAGTAAATAATAATATCATTTCAGCAGACCATCTTCCTATTTGTCTTAAGCTTGACAAATATAATATTGCCTCTTCGTCACTCATTTTTTTTATAAGATTCGGTTTAAAGGATTTATCTAAGAACTTTTTTGAAAGTTCTTTTATCCCTTTTACTTTTTGTTTACTAAGTCCACATTTTTTTAATTTATAAAAAGTTAAAACTTTTATACTTTTTGGATTTATTTTTCCTTTACAAGCTAATTTGAGTCTTTTAAAAACTGCATCTGCAGCTGAAACGCTTATCTGTTGACCAACAATACTTTTACATAATGAAAAAAATATATTATTTCGGGTTGTGAGATTTTTATCATCATATTTTTTAATCAAATTAGACAAAATTTTATCTTTTTTAGATAAATATTTTTTTGCTTTAAACCAATATTTTGGGGGTTTACTCATTTCTTGATAGGGTAATTTGTCTTTTTAAAATTATCTCTCGTCTAAAAATTATTATAGATGATAATATAACGAGTACAGCACCAAAAAGTGTTTTCCAAGTTGGGATTTCATTCCATATAAAATAACCAAAAATAATTGCAAAGACTAATGCAAGATATTTTAAGGGAGTTACTAAAGATACTTCAGAAAATTTATATGACTGACTTAACCAAAGATTAGCGGCGCCACCAACTATGCCTATTAAGGAAAGAAAGAAAAATTCTTTAATACTAGGTAGTATCCATCCATATGGAATTGTAAAAAAACTAGCTAAAGTAATTACGATCGAAAAATTTAAAGATATTAACCATACTGGTTCTGTCGACGATAATTGTCTAATGGTGATTGCAACATAGGATAAGCCAATACAAAAAATTATCGGAAAAATATAATAAATATTTAGAGAAGAAAAACCAGGCTCAGTAATTATTACAATTCCTACAAAACCTACTAGAACAGCTAGCCATCTATAGGGACCAACTTTTTCACTAAGGAAAAAAATAGAAAAAATTGTTGTGAAAATTGGTGCTGCAAATGAAATACTTACTACTGTTGCTAGAGGTAAATTTCTTAGTGCTATAAAGATTGCAATTAAAGCCATAAGTCCTGCACTACATCTTAATATATGTAGTCCCAATCGTTTAGTATAGTAAAAATCCTGCATTCTATTTCTTGGTATTATAAAAAAATAAAATAATATTCCAAAAAAGCCTCTAAAAAATAGAACCTGGCCTAATGGAAAATTTTCTGACCACTTTACAATAATATCCATTAGTGAAAAGGCACATACAGACAACAACATGTACAAAAAGCCCAATTGATTTTTGGAAAGCATAATATTAACTTTAGTTTATATAAATTTTTATTCAATGGAAATAGCAGTATTA
>MDTG01049129.1_pt1 | contig 16646 bp, 11 predicted proteins | sample 811421 | NCBI WGS metagenome assembly MDTG01 (sample SAMN05326645, study PRJNA326480) | marine metagenome | isolation source: seawater | place: Pacific Ocean: South East | collected 2011
CCCCCTGATCACATCATGAAAATTCTCCTTCTTCTCTCCCTCCTGCTCCTCGTAATCGTCCCGGGATCTTCAAAGGCCCAGATTGAAGCTGGAGGAGCCATTCGGATCACGATCCAGGGAGTGCCAGTTGGTGAACAGGGACGCATCAATGGTCCCTACCCGGTATCAGACAAGGGCTTCATCACGATGTGGGAGGTGGGTGCAATCAAGGCTGCCGGAGTAGAGCCGGATGTTCTCGCCCGACTCATTGAAAAGGCCTATCGGGAAGCTGAAATCTATACGAGTCCAACCATCCAGATTATTGCGGACTCCAGTGACAACCTGACTGTCCAAGTCATCACTGTTGGAGGAAAGGTCCGTGCTCCCGGGCCAAAACCTTTTCAACGGAATATGACGCTCTACCAGGCGATCATGTCTGCCGGAGGTCCTACCGAGTTCGGAGCTATCAACCGGGTAAGTCTCTATCGCAATGGTAAACGTTACCTCTACGACCTGAACAAGGCCGAGCATAAGCTGCTCAAGGTATATCCGCGGGATACGATTGAAATTCCCCAGAAAAACGTGTTTGGGCGTTGATACCCCTCCGTGCGGCTGGGGCTTCGGCAGGTTGACCATGGCCGGGGAGGTGCCCCGGCCATTTTGCGTTCCGGGCTGTTGCGTTTTTATTCGCCGGGGTTTAGGTGTTCCTCATGCCGAATCGTTGTGGTGTTCCTGCGATCTTCTCAGCCCTGGCGTTTCTCCTGCCAGTCGGGGCCGAGGAGCAGGACCAGGGATTATCTGCGCCAGATGAAGCGCTTCCGGAGGTGCCCCCCGGTGTGGTTGACGCCCTGGCAGATGAAAAATTCAGGACGCGGCGCACGGCTCAGACCCAGCTCCTTGAGTGGGGGAAGAAGGACCTCGAACGGAGTGTGGAGTCTCTCTATAAGTTTTACCGGCAGGTGGAGAACCCCGAGGTGCGTCTGCGCACTCGTGAGGTTCTCAAGGCTCTAGTCATCCTGCAGCAGCCACTGCCTGGACAGGGATATCTTGGAATCCAGATGGATACCGCACGTTGGAAGAACGAGCAGGGTCTCATCCAGCCGGCGGTATTGATTACTGACGTGAGGAAGGGGACCGCCGCTGCGATTGCGAAGCTGCGAGACGGCGATCTCATTATCGGGGTCGATGAGGTCGTCTTCAACGACCTCGCCCCCACGCGGATGTTTGCAGACTATATCAAGTCCAAGCAGCCCGGGGACGAGATCAGACTCAAGGTTCGACGGGGGATGGACCATCTGGAACTGACGGCTTCCCTGCGGAGACGTCCTGCGGTCCTTGACGAAATTAACCAGTGGGGTCTTCTTCCAGTCCTGCCAGACGAGTCCGAGATGGATGAAAAATACTTTTTGGAGTGGCTCCGCAATCGGAAAGCGAGTGAAAGGGCAGGGAAGAAGGGCTAGGATCGTTTCTTCCCGCTCGAGGGAAACCCCGAAAGAAATAGACAAATATGCTCGGATCACCGAAACTCAATGAGTTGGTCTGGGCTTCATAACGGCAACCCACAATCATGGTACGTAAAACAAATCTCCTCTTTGCTGCGCTGGGTGTGCTGGTGACTTGCTCGGCGATGCCCCTCCAAGGCAAGACTGATTTCAACGTCGTCGGTCGCGAGATGGCGGGGATGCTTCAAAACAGTCATTACGCACGGATACAGTTCAACGCTGATCTGAGTGCCAGGATTCTCAATGACTACCTCTCCGACCTCGATCCGGCGCGGCTCTATTTCACAAGACAGGACATCGATGCTTTTGAAAAGAAATACGGTAGAAGGCTGCATGAGCTCCTGATCAAGGGGCGCTGCATGGAGCCGGCCAATGAAATCTACAAGGTATTTGCCCAGCGGGTGGGAGAGCGGGTGACCTTTGCCAAGAACCTGCTCAAGACCGGAAAGTTTGAGTTTGATTCGGATCAGGTAGTGATGCGAACACGGAAGGAGGCGGAGTGGCCAGCCAGCCAGCAGGCCGCGGAGGAGGTCTGGAAACGCCAGATCGAGGAGGCACTGCTCTCTGAGATCCTGCGTCGCGATGCCGTCAAGCGCCTCGCGGAGGAACAGGGGAAGCAGGACCCACTTGCGGCTGAAAAGGGCCCGGCGGCTAAAATCGTCCAACGCTATGAACGCTTTCATCGTAGTATTGGCGAGTCGGATGAAGAGGATATTGCAAACTACTTCCTGAGTGCAGTTGCTGCCGCCCACGATCCACATACTGACTACATGAGTACTCGTGAGATGGAGCGTTTTCGCTCTGGAATGTCGAACTCCCTGGTAGGAATTGGAGCCCTTCTCCAAGCAGAGGATGATGGTGCCACCAAGATAACAGGAATCGTGGTAGGTGGCCCGGCGGACAAGCAGGGAGAGCTCAAGCTCAATGACCGTATTGTGGGAGTCGATTCACTTAATTCGGGAGACGTGACCGACATCATGTATATGAAAATTGATCACGTAGTGGAAATGATCCGGGGTAAGGTGAACACGAAGGTCCGATTGAAGGTGGAGCCGTCTGACGGAGCTCCCGGGGAAGTTAAATTCATCATTATCACTCGCGGCCGGGTGGAACTGAAGGACGAACTTGCTAGTGCCGAGGTTATTGAAATGACCCATGAGACCGGGAGTCGCCGTATTGGATGGCTTCAGCTGCCCTCGTTCTACATGGATTTCGAGGATGCAGATCCAGCGGTGTCGAAAGATGTTCAAAAACTGGTTGCTCGGCTGAAAAAGGAACAGGTCGACGGATTAGTCCTCGACCTCCGGAGGAATGGAGGGGGATCCCTCGAAGAAGTCCGGCGCATTACTGGATTCTTCGTAGGCCGTGGGCCGGTAGTACAGATCAAGGATACGATCGGACGGATCGAGTCCAAGGAGTCCCTTTTTGCCCGGCCTCTTTATAGTGGCCCTCTCGTTGTGGTGACTGACAAGTCGAGTGCGTCCGCGAGTGAGATTCTCGCGGGGGCCCTGCAGGATTACAACCGCGCCGTTATCGTTGGGGACAGATCCACTTTCGGTAAAGGCACGGTGCAACAGCCCATGGAAATTGGCCGTTACTTCCGCTTCTTCGAGGATAACAGTCGGGCGGGATTCCTGAAGACCACGATCCAGAAGTTCTATCGCGTCTCGGGTAGTTCTACCCAGAAGCTTGGAGTAGAGCCGGATGTCATTCTGCCATCGCTTACTGATGCTCTCGAGGTCGGGGAGGCCTATCTCAAGCATCCCCTTGACCACGACCTGATTCGAAAGGCTCCCGAGTTTCGTCCGCTCGACAGGCAGGGTCTTTTTCTGCCTGTCCTCAGGGAGCGTAGCGGACAGCGGATCAAGCAATCCCAGGACTTCCAATATATTATTGAGGATGTGACCCGCACCAAGAACCGGATTGAGGAGAACGCGGTGTCACTCAATCGAAATAAACGCCAGACAGAACTGAATGAGTCAGAAACCCGGAGGAAAGCACGTAATCTGGAACGGAGAAAGCGCTTTGCGGAGACAGAGACCTTGGACAAAAAACGCTTCAAGTTCTTTCGATTGACCCTGGATAACCTGAATGTCGAGAAACTTCCTGAGGTCGATCGAAAGAAGGATGCGGAGGCGTTCATGCGCCGGGCTAAGGACAAGGAGGAAGACCTTGATGACAGTCCTCTCTGGCCGAGTGGGCTTGACCCGGTCAAGCGAGAGACGCTTGCAGTCATCGGTGACCTCGTTGAGCAGAGCGACAAGGCAAATACGGCGGGCCTTCTTCCGGCTGAGCGTTAAGAGTCCCGGAATCCTGGAAGGATGGCGGAAGTCGGTGCCAACCTGTCTGCCGTGAGGGAGCGCGTGTCCCGGGCCGCGGAGCGCTCGGGGCGTGATGCAGGTGCAGTGGAGCTGCTGGTAGTGACCAAGACCTGGCCTCCTGCGGTAATAAGGGAAGTTCTAGAGGCGGGGCAGACCCTGCTCGGAGAAAATAAATTACAGGAGGCAGAGAGGAAGATGGCCGATCTTCCGAGTGGGCTCCGGTGGCATTTTATTGGTCGCCTCCAGCGCAATAAGGCCCGGAAGGCGCTCGAGCTGTTCGAGTCTATTCATAGTGTTGATTCCCTGCGCCTGGCTCGCCATCTCGACCGGATAGCAGGAGAGATTGGCAGGAAACCTTCTATTTATATCCAGGTCAATGCCGCCGGAGAGGAGAGCAAGAGTGGGTTTGAGGAGGGAGAGCTTCGGGAGACTTTGCCAGAGCTGACGGGATTGAAGAATCTTCAGGTGGTGGGATTGATGTCAATTCCCCCGGCTGTTTCTCACCCTGAAGCAGCCCGCACGTCTTTCCAGGCGTTAAGGGTTTTTCGAGACGAGCTGGAGCAGGGATCGGGGATGCGCTTACCCGGCTTGAGTATGGGAATGAGTCACGACTTTGAGATTGCGATCGAGGAAGGTTCTACCATCGTACGAGTTGGGTCTTCCATTTTCGGTCCACGCACCGGGGCGGTTGCTCAGGGATAGATCCATGCTGGCAATCGAGAACATCGTCGTGGTTGGAAAAGAGTTGGCCATTGCGTGGTCTGATGGAAAAGAGAGCTATTTCGACATCGAGACCCTGCGTCGGGGTTGTCCCTGCGCGAGCTGCCAGGGAGAACCCGATGCCATGGGGAGGGTGATCAAGCCAAAGGTTACCTATAACGAGCGCAGTTTTCTGCTGCGCCGCTACCAGACCGTTGGAGGCTACGCCCTGCAGCTTTATTTCGCTGACGGGCATGGAACGGGAATATACTCCTTCAGCTATCTACGTCAGCTGGGAGGTCTTGGCGCCGGGAAAGGCTTGTGAAGGACAGCCGCGCGAATTCTTCATTGCACTGGATCCAGAGTAAAAGGGTGTGCCATCTCATAGGGCGTCCTTGCGCCGCTGGATGTGGACTACCCTGCCGGCTGCCACTAGATAATTCCCTCTCGGAGCGCTTTCGCCACTGCTCCGGTATTTGTGTTAACATGAAGCTTGTCGTAAACCCGGCGCAAGTGCGTGGAGACCGTGTTGACGCTTATGCTCAGTGCATCTGCGATTTCCTTCTTGAGGAGGCCTTCCGCGAGGAGACGGAGAATTTCCTGCTCCCGGGCTGTGAGGCCATAGTCGCCCTTGCCGCCCGGCATGAGTTCTGAGTTCGCAAAGGCATCCAATACTTTTTTCGCGACTTGAGGAGTCATCGGAGCCCCTCCACCCATGACCTGCCGGATAGCGTCGCCGATCTTGTCCGTCCCGGATGCTTTTAATACATAGCCAGACGCGCCGGCACACACAGCACGGAAGATTTTATCGGCGTCGTCAAATACGGTCAGAATGATGACCCGTGTATCGGGAACAACCTCCTTGAATTTCTCAAGGGCCCCAATTCCATCAATTCCGGGAAGTTGGACGTCGAGCAGAATGACCTCCGGGGCTGGATTGCTCTGCAGGGCTGCAAAGGTGTTCTCGGCAGATTCAAAGCTTCCGTCACAAACCATCCCATCAAGATTATTGATGACGCGTTGCACATTGCGGCGGAAGACCTCGTTGTCTTCTACCAGCCAGACCCGTGTTTTTTCGGAGTGTGAATCAGTCATTGGTGTTTTCGGTTGAGCGGCGCTGAAAATCGTACGGTAGTACCGTGTTCGGGAATACTCTTGATTGTGTATTCTCCATTCACGCGTTCAGCCCGGCGGCCGAAATTCTCCAGTCCATGGCCCGAGATGTCTACTTCATCCGGCTTAAATCCGCTCCCATTGTCAGCAACTGCAAAGGTAACACGATTGGGTGTCACCTCAAAGAGTACTTCGACGCGAGTGGCCTTGGCATGCCTCCCGACATTGTTCAGGGCTTCTTTGAAGGCAAAGAAGAAGTGGCGTCGGGTATGCAGGTCTATGGGCCGACTTCTGAAGGAAGGCGGTTCTGCCGAGATCGAGGTGTCGAGGTGACCTACGATCAGGCCTACGGATTCCCGCATTTTCATGAAAAGGTCCCTCGTGGTGGCGTTACCAACATGGATGAGCCAAACGATGTCGCGCATGGCGTCGGAGGTGTGCTCGGCGGTTTCCTTGATCTCTCTGAAATCGTCCCGGATCTCCAGGCTGGCCTCCCCGTTATTGCTTCCCACCTCGCTGATGAGGACGATGCCCGCGAGGTTGCTGCCGATATCATCGTGGAGGTCGCGGGCGATCTGCTCGCGCAGTCGTTCAGCGTCCCGGCGGCGCACCGAACGAAGCCGGAAAATCATCCAGATCCAGCCGAAGAGCGCCACCCCGCCGATCGTTCCAGCCCCGGCCGTAACACTGGCGGAGGCTAGCTCGATATCCTCCTCGCGCTGCAGCATGAGGTCGGCCCGCTCTCGTTCGAGTTCCCCACGTTCGATGATAAGATCAATGAACTCGGGTATTTCGATGAGTCGGTGTGAGCTAGAGTAGCCGTCGACGAGATACTTGGGATCCCAGCGGTCTGCATCAGGACGATCGGTCTGATCGCTTACCCGGATATTTTTCCAGAGGGCGACGTTTTCGCCAGCGACATAGACTTGTATTTCCGCCAGAGCGAGGCTGTGAAGGTTTCCCCGGGCGAACAGCGAGCTGGAGGCAACCCGCAGGTAGCGAGCGGCCTTCTGACCGCAACCCTGAACCAGGCTGGAGTTCCATGGATAACCAAGCGGGTAGCGGGTCTGGCTCGATCGCCAGCTGGTGGTCTCAAAATCAGGATCATCCGAGAGTTCCACGACGAAGGTTTTGGGAAAACCTCGCCCGCCTACCACCTCGGGGTCTTCGGAAGAGGTAGGAATAATTCTGATCTCGTCGATCGGAAAACTCTCACCGAGATCGACAATAATCCACTTTGGAATAGAGTCACTATCCGCGGGAGCACTGAGAAAGCCATTGGTTGGGCTCGGCTCTGGCGTGTGCGGTATGCCAAGACGATTTATATTGTCATTCACGCGCTGCGTAGACCAGTTTGGAAAGAGTTCCTGCTCACTGGTGGCAAACCTCGATTTGCCGGTCCCAATGTTGTAGTTACCCGAAAGAATAATCACTTCTTCCATGGCCCAGATGAATCCATTTTTTGCAGGAACGTGCTTGATGGAAGTGATCCTGACGAAGCGGCCTTCTGCTCCACGGGTTGGAATCTTGACAGGGTAGCGTCCAGGATTTCGGAAGTCTTGCGCAGTGTATTCGGCGAGAGTCTGAAACGAGTTGTCGGGGTTATCGGAGAGTTCGATTTTAAAGCGTAAAGGGAATCCATAACCTTCGCCCTTCTCGCCCAGGGCGGGTAGATGGACAGGAAGAAGAATGATCGCATCGATGGGGTGGGATTGACCAAGGTCGATTTGGAGGTGATGAGCCTCGTCCTGGTCAGCAATAGTCTCGCTATGAAAGCCAAAGCGGGAACCGCGCGGGCCAGTGTAAAGCTCGGGAAGCGAGAGCAGTTCACGGTCGATCCGGGCGAGGCGTTTGTCGGCCCGGCGAACAGACGGGTTCACCATGCGTGCGATGCGGTCCTCGAAAGAGTGTGACTCAATTTCCGCGCCCATGGAGTAGGGTTGGCCCACTACCAGGACCAGGGCGAGGAGGAAGAGTCGCGCCATCAAGTCGGAGATTAGCTCGTTCAGCGGTGGAATCACGAGGAGGTTTTGTTTGCGCTATGGACAGGATCTCTTTTAGGGCTATAACTTATTATTCCTTAAAGCATAGCGGATTAGGTAATAATTGTGAATAACCACCAGATTTGAAACAGCTTCTTATTAGCATTGGCATTTCTTGAATGATGCGAGCTAATACGAACGTATTAATTTTATATCGCCCTTTGGAGTGATGCAAAACCCATGCCTTCATATTCTGCTTGGTCTTTTTCTCACGTCGGGGGGAATCCTCAGCGGCTCTCCGTCACGGCCCAAGGTTCCTGACCTCACGGAAGGAGGGAAGCGTGACGCGAAGCACGATTGGAATCTGGGGCCCACTGGAGCGCGTGGCTGGATCTGGGGATGGAACCTCGAAACAACCGATAGCCGGCAGATTTTGGTCACGGCGGTTGCCCCCGGTTCGCCTGCGGAACCGGTTCTGCAGGAGGGTGATGTGATTCTTGGAGTAGGGGGTGAGCATTTTTCAAGTGATGCACGAAAGGCTTTTGGGGCCGCGATAACAGCCGCTGAAACTGTGGACCAGGGTGGCAAGTTGAGTATTCTGCGATGGCGGCAGGGCAAGACAGAGTCGGCCATCATGACGCTTGATGTCCTGGGCAGCTATCACGATCGCTCTCCGTGGAATTGTGGGAAGTCGGCCAAGATCATAGATGCCGGGTGTGCCCACATCGCGAACAATCTGAAGGAGGGGATTGATGGAAAGATTAATGTTCTCGCTCTCCTCGCTTCTGGCAATGAAGACTACCTGCCGATTGTGCGGGACTATGCACGGCGGATTGGCCCGACGGATCTTCGTCTCGACATCTCCCCTGCTTCCGGGATGGCCTCCTGGCACTGGGGCTATACCAACCTCCTTCTCACCGAATACTTTCTGGCCACTCGCGATCGCGAAGTGCTACCCGCCATCCGGGAATATACGGTGCGACTCGCGCAGGGACAAAGTGGAGTAGGTACCTGGGGACATACCATGGCGTGGCCGGAGTGGAACGATGGGAAAATGCATGGCCGCCTGGGGGGATACGGTGCACTCAACCAGGCGGGCTTGGTTTGCCATCTTTCGCTCGTGCTGGGCAGCAAGTGTGGGGTGGATGATCCTGTGGTTAAAAAGGCGATAGAGCGGGGCAATACCTTCTTTGGATTTTATATCGGGAAGGGGTCTATTCCCTACGGTGACCATCCTCCCAATGCTGGAGTCCACGATGATAATGGAAAAAATTCGATCGCGGCACTCCTGTTCGATTTGCAGGGTCATGATGCGGGAGTGAGGTTCTTCTCCCGGATGACGGTGGCCTCCTACGGCGAGCGGGAAAGAGGCCACACGGGAAACTACTTCAGCTATTTATGGGGTGGGATTGGTGCGATGCGGGCCGGGTCAGATGCGGTTGCGTCCTACCTCAAGGAGCAGCGCTGGTTCTTTGACCTGAATCGAGCTCACGACGGCAGTTTTCCCTACCAGGGTGGGGCGGGCAGTTCAGGAGCCGAGCACAAATATTCCAAATGGGATTCTACCGGGGCTTTCCTGCTGTCCTATCTTCTCCCGCAGGGGCGTCTCCACCTGACTGGGAGGGGCGTAAAATCGAAGAATGCACTCAGGGGATCCGAACTCGAGGAGACGCTATCGGCAGGTCGGGGATTCACTTCCTGGGACCTTGGGCTTCGGCCTTACCGGTCCCTTTCGACGGAGCAACTCATGCAAGCCTTGGAGAATTGGTCTCCGGCCGTGCGGCAGCGCGCGGCAAAGATCCTTGCCGAGCAGGACGACTTGCCGATGGAGGCACTGATCGACCGTCTGGATGCGGTTGAAATTGAAGCGCGTCACGGAGCGTGTCAGGCCTTTATTGCGCTTGGTGAGCAGGGGGGTGCAGCTGTTGACGAGCTCCGCGAACTACTGTGGAGCGACGATCTCTGGCTGCGCGTCCAGGCGGCGCAGGCCCTTACTTCGGTTGGTGCTCCGGTCGTTGAAGTGGTTCCCGATTTTCTCAAGCTTATTGAAGAGCAAGATCAGGCTGACCCTGGTGAAATGATTCAGCGCTATCTCGCCTTTTGTCTCTTCAGTAAGGGAGGAGGGCTGGGAAACGAAGGACTCCTCGCTCGTTCGGTGGAAGGTGCGGATCAGAGTGACCTGAGGCTCGCGGTTGAGCGCCTCCTGCAGAATCCTGATGCCCGGGCCCGAGGCGTTGTTGGTTCGCTTTACCGTCAACTGAGTTTCGAAGAGGTAAAGCCCCTACTGCCGGCTGTCCACCGGGCGATTGTGGAGCCTGCCCCGAGCGGAGTGATGTTCCTTGATGGTATTCGCCTCCGGGGACTGGAGCTTCTGGCCAGTCACCGCATAGAGGAGGGGATGTCCCTTTGCCTCGACAGCATGGACCTCGATCGCTGGGGCAAGCGCCACCGCGTTATGCGTTGCCTCCAGATTCTGCGGACGTATGGAGGAGCGGCAAAGCCGCTGGTTCCACGCCTGCAGGAAGTGGAAGCCAGACTACGGCAACATCGGGAGGTAACGATGCTGGAGCCCCATATCAAGGAGATAGGGGACTTGATTAAATACATCGAAGGCGCCCCGGTGGGCGAGGCGCTGCGTAGCCTGAGAGACAAGTGAGCTCCTTGGCTGGCAGGAGTTACCCGAACGAGATCACATTCTTGATCCCGGTCGCTCGCTCGAGGAGCAGCTCGCGGCAGGATTCGATCGGATATCGCTTGGTGATGACGGAGGAGATGGCCTCCGGCCACGACTCGTTGAAGTAGGCAAGGTCCTCGATGGCGGCCTTGAAAGAGGCCTCATCGGCATTGACAGTGCCGATTACAGCCTGGTTGCCGAGGACGATGTTACGCATAAGCTGGTCCGCATCGACTGGAATCTTTTCGCCGGGTGCCGGGATCCCGGTAAAGATGTATACGCCGTTTACGCCGAGGACGCTGAGGACATCAAAGGCCACTGAAGAAATGCCAATCGCCTCGTATACCAGGTCAATGGAGCCGATCACCTCGGGCAGTTCACGGACTGCGACGTCCCTCGAGGAGATGTATTTTGCTCCGATGGCTTCCACGATTTCAGCTTTAGGGTTAGGAGCTGGAGAACGATTATAGACATATGTTTCAAACCCGGCAGCCTTCATGGCCATGGCGCCGAGGATGCCGATCGGGCCTGCTCCCAGGATCACCGCATTGAGTCCTTTACCGGTCGGTTTCCCATCTTCGTAGTGTCTAACCCAGGGAAGCCGCTGCTGGGTAGCCCAGGCCTGAGCGAGACCCTTTTCCGCGATGGTGAGGGGTTCCATGAGAACGGCGAGGTCCTTGAGGCCAGGTGGAATATAGGTGAGGAAGCGCTCATTTTCCACGAAGGACTCCGTCATGAAGCCGTGGCACTGCTTGATTCCGCGCTCGACGTAGTTCCCGTTTGAGCAGAAGTCCTGGAGGCCCTGCCTGCAAGGCAGGCAGTTGGCGTCCTTGCAGGGACGGCGCACCGAGGGAACAACGAAGTCTCCCACCCGGAGGTTCTCGACGCCCGGGCCAACCTCGATAACTTCGCCCATCGCTTCGTGTCCCAGAACGAGGTAATCCGAGCCGGCCGGCGGATCTCCGTAGACAAAGGTGCAGATTTCCCTGTCGGTACCACAGATACCCACATCCAGCGTGCGGACAACGATTTCATCATCATGGTGCAATTCTGGAGTAGAGTGGTTTAAAATTCCTACCTCTCGCTGACTGGGAGTGACGCCAACTGCTTTCATAGTGTTGCCCCTCTGCCCCTGACGGACCGCTGGCCACGAATTGCAGGTAACGGATTTTGGTAGGAGGAGATAGTCCGGGGTGGAGGGAATTCTAGACATGGATCTTCTCCCGCCAAACTCTAAATCCAAACCTGAGGAAGGGGTGCTGATGTTTTTTCCTTTGCTTATCAACGTTCTATCAGTTGGGAAGCCGGAGAAGGAATGGTGAAAGGTCGGCTGGATGATCCCTCTTTGGACTGGGAATTATCAGGGTCTCGCGAGGTCCTGCTTTCGGGGAGAGAGGGTAACCATCAGATCATGGCTGGAGCCTTGATAGCGATCATTCTGTCTCCGCTGGCCGGCCTCGATGTCGCAGCTTTACGAGTGGCATTCGGCGCAAAGGAACCTCAGTTCCATCTTGAAATCCCGTCTTGCCTGCATGGAGAGGGCCTTCCGGACGCAGTGCGAGGCTAGCGGGGCACAGGGCCTGAGCGAGGGTTCGTAGCCGGAGCGTGCAGAACAAGGAAAAGAGAATTTAGCCAACTGCTGCCCGGGTAAAGGATCTTCAGCAGCTTTGCCTGTTCGAGGACACCCTCGTAGTCCGGGGTGGAGCATTCGGCCCTCCGCCGGTTGTATCGCATGGCAACTGCTTATAGCTAGTCCTTGTGCTACCCGTCGGGTTTCAAAGCGAGAAGGGCGAAACTTGTGGCGGCATTGGAGATGTAATGCTTGTTGTCCTTCCGAGGGGAGCGGGTGTACCAGCGGCCACTCTCACGCTGCTGGGCCTTCAGCCAGCTGCGCGCTTTGGAAAGCCGGGGGTCATTGCCCGCTACGCCGGACTCATTCAGGACGTGTATGGCGAAGGCAGTGCCATAGGCATCTGGCTCGGTGGATTGTTTCTTGCCGTCCGAGCGTTTCCAGTTGTCGTCGCCAAGCTCAGGCAGGACCCATCCGCCGTTTTCCCTCTGGGCTGCGAATAATTCCTGCTGCCACCGCTTGAGGGTCGCAGGCTCAGCAAGGTCATCCCGATACCCCGAAGCCCACAGGAGCATTCCTTTCTGATGCAGAGAGGCCGGTGGATGTTCCTGTAGAAAGGCAAGCATGCGCCTATTACCCTCCACCGCTGCAGGTGAGCGTACGTAGGAGTCCCCGGAAGCAATTCCGAGGGCCAGGGCCATCAGGGACACCGCGAAGTGATCGTCGGACTCATAGGGCCCCCAATTACACTTGGTCCACTTTTTCCATTCTCCCGAGTGGGCCTGGATATCCCAGGCGTGGTCCAAGGCCTGCTTGGTCGTTTCACCCAGGCACCCCTCTATTTGGATATCGCTGATCGCCAGAAAAGCTGCGGTGGCAACCATGGCCTCTGTTCCGGGTCGCCGACGCCCGGGTGCAGGAGTATCCGAACCCGGGTTGACGTAGGGCTTGATGAAGGCTCTCGCAAAAGCGCGGGCTTCTCGATAGGCAGGAGCCCCGGAACCGGTTGGGGCCCGCCCGATGAGATACATCCCATTGGTGTGGCAGGTGATGCAGCTGTGTGCTTCCTGCCAGCCCATCGCGAAATGGTCTGCGGCCCGCAGGGCCGCCCGGTAGGAGAAACTGTCGCGCAGGGCTTCCTCTGCCGTGTTGGATTCAGGGGGGATGTGATTCGCGAGCGTGACTTCGGGCTTGGCCGCACCGAGTGGGTTAGCCAGGAGAGCGAGGAAAGACAGGAAGCGTATCATTCAAGCAGGATAGTTGGTCCTCCACGGAAGCTAGGGCCGATAGGCATAGATGCCTCCCCGACTGTCAGAGACGAAGAGAGTCCTGTCGGCAACTGCCAGACCGTGAACGAGTCCCCCTCCCGGGATGGAAGCTTTCCAGAGCAGTGCGCCATCCCTTCTCGCATAGGCTCTCACCTCCCCTTCATGTCCGATGAGGACGGCATTTCCGCATACGATTAATTCGTGAGGAGTGGGTGCCTCCACGCTCCAGCCAGTCGCAGATTTCCCGGCTGTTCCAAGCGGCAGAGCCTTGAGGGCATTGCGGGTATGGTGATAAGCGACGCCCTCGGCTATGACGGCTCGCGAGGTGTCGTTGAAGGTTGCGATCTTGGCTCCTTCTGCATTGGTGAGGAGAAGCTGACTGTCCTTGGGTTTCTGGGAACTTGGCCCGGTGACCAGTTCGTTTTCCTCGGTCACGAGGCAGAAGACGCCACCGGCATGACCGATGGTTCCGGCGGGAATTCCGGTGGCGACATCGTAAAGGAGGGGTGCAGAACGGCCCTGAGGCGCGATCAGGGTGTTGACGGTGGCGAGAAGCGGACCCTGGAAGGTCACCCCACCCACTTCTTGGGCAAACCTCCTTTCGCCCGTGGCTGGATCGAGGGAGATCAGCCAGCTCGACTCCCAGGGCGTCAGGGAAGCAGTATAATAGAGCGCCTTATTGGTAACGAGGGGCGCAGTCCGGACGGGCCACAGCGAGATGAGGCTGGCATTACTGGGAATGCGACGGTCCTCGGGAGCCCCACGGTCTTTCCAGATCAGTTGGCCACTATCAGCCTCGAGGGCATAGAGCATCCCGTCATCCGATCCGGCAAAGGCCCGCTCATCGTGAATTGTAGGGGGCAGGCGGACTGGACCTTCGGTAAAGAAGACCCAGCGTTCCTTACCTGTCTCAGCATCAAGGGCGTGGACTGCATTGTCGTGCGAAGATCCATAGTAGACGAGTCCGCCCGCAATGGTGACGAAGTAGCACGGGTCGAAGTTACGCATCGACTGCAGGCCGGCGTTGCCGGAGTAGGCATCCCACTTTGCGGGACCACTCCACGCCTGCCGCGGCGTCCCCCCCATGTGCCGCCACGCGGGTGTCAGGGGGAAGTTCAGCTGGTCGTCGCTAACTCCGCTGCGACGGGCATCGTGGCGGTAGGTTGGCCAGTCGGAAGCGCAGGTGATGGCAGGGAGAAGCAGGGCTGCCAGCGTCAGTGTCCGAAGGACCTGTAATCCCCGTTTCGCGATCGGGTGAGAGAGTGCCCAGATGCTGCGTATGAATATGGCCATTGAATGTTACTCGGAATCCGTGGTTGGGAGCCTGCTGTTCCTCCAGATGGGCTTGAAGCTGACCGAGGTTTCCATCCAACCCCCACAAGAGCATCCCGCCCCGCCCTCCGGAATGAGAAGCATACCCTGAGCGGGAATGGTGTTGAGCCAGCAACTCGGGCGCAGGCGCATGAAGCGAGAAACGGATCCCGTATCCTTGTTCCAGAGGCCGAGCGGCGAATTGCCTTCGCCAAGAATGCGGAACATAAGGGCGTTTTTGACGGCTACCACCGTCGAACACCCGCGGCGCGGTCCGTAACCTTTGCCAAGGGGTTTGCCGGTCTTTATGTCATGGATATGAGGGGCAAAGTAGAGACGATCCTCAGTAACCACGGGGTGGGTAAAGTGCAGTCCGTGGTGGTCCGCTCCCCAGGGGCTTTCAGTTTTCCAGATCTCCTCGCCCGTCTCGCCGTAATTGGTGCAGCGAAACATCCCGGTTTTCTGGTAGGCCCCGGCCTTGTTGACTGTTCCCTCGGAAAGAACAGCGAGGTAGCCATGGTCAGTGGCGATTCCATAGGCGGCCTGCACGAAGCCGATTTTCTCATTGAGATGAACCGGGCTCGGTCCTGGTTTTTCCCAGATTATTTCTCCTGTCCCGGCATCCAGGCACACGGCGGTGAGGTTCAACCAAAGTTTCCGATCGGTTACACGAGCGGTGCCACCCGGGGGCAGCTGCAGAGAACGGTTCTCTAGGAAGTAGAGCTTGCCGCCGTGAAGGGCGAGAGTGGGGTTGAGGATCAAACCCTGCCCGTAGGTCCAGGATCCCTTTGCGTTCGACTTGCGATATCCAAAAAGGCGCTCGCTGCAGACCTGTGCGATCAAGGCGGCGGCGCCCACCTTGTCATACCAGTGCATGGCGCCCCAGAATTCCCGGTAGGTTGAGTCAGAGCGCACTGCCGAGCCGACCAGATAATCATCTTCCTGGGCTATGAATCCCCATTCGTGTTTTTCACGCTCCGGCTGAGGGAGGTGAAGTGCGTGTCGTAGCTCCCCGGTTCGAGCATCGAGCATCCAGAGACGGTTCCCAAGAGCGAGGTAAACATGATCATCGTCTGCACACCAGTTCGAGCAGTCGTGGGGAATATTCACCCGCCTGAGGGACGGAATCTCGTAGGACCAGAGGACTGCACCGTTGTACGCATTGAGAGCAACGAGACGATTCATGCCCTGGTGAAAGAGGCGACCGTTGGCTGCGAGAGGAGCTGGCATGCGTGGGCTGCGGTCGATCCCGAAGTCTCCCCCCGGGTGACCGATCCATTGGACTGCCATGCCTGAAGTGGCACTCTCGCCTCCGAGTTCCTCTCCGGTGTAGGAGGCATTGCCAGCCGTTCCGTACTGATGCGTCCAGTCCCGGGCGCCATCCAGCTTCTGCCGACGAAAGACCGCCAGGGAGCCGGCTGCCTCCCACTTTCCCGGAGTCTGCTGGAAAGCTTGGGAAGTGCGGCGAGCCGGCAGCAGGAGTGCTCCTCCATCGGGACGCAGGAGGCGCAGGCATTCCGCGTCGGGAATAACCGGCGCACTTCTCTCGGAGAGAATCAAGTCGGCGAGGCCGTCAGTCCATTGCGTTCGCCCGGATGAGTCGAGACGAACCACCGAGACGCGGTGTCCGAGCAGGCCGGCTTGATAGAGGCGCTTCTGGACTTTTGCGAGCAGAGCGGGGTCGGAATCAGCAGCAATAACGTGGAAGCGGGACTCAGCCGCGAGGGCGGCACAAAGGGAGCCGTCGACCAGTCCGAGGACAAGGAGGTAGCCATTCTGGTCGGCGGTTGTCCCCAGGGCGATTCTGCACAGGTTTTTCACTTCCCTCGACTGGTCGGATGAAGCGGCCACCGGGGACGGCGACAGGTTGAAACGTGTATCAAACTCGAACATCTCGCTCAGGCGATGTTTGCCAGCTTCCACGAGGGCGATGCGATAGCGGTAGGCCGTCGTGGGTTTCAAGCTTCCAAGCCTCGATACGAAGCGACCGTCCTTGGAATGAAGTTCGCGTTTCTCGTCGAGGACCTTGGTATTTTTCTCCCCGAAGTAGAGGACCGCATGCCGGGTGGAGGCCTGCCAGTAAATGGTGGCGGAATCAGGAGTAGGGAAGGCGACGCGAGGTTCTACCGAAAAGCTCGCGGAGGGTTGTTCTTTCCCGGGGACTGGTTCCTTCTGTGCCGCAGCAGAACAGACAGAAAGCAGGGAGAGCGCTGATGCCAGGGCCAAG
>MDTG01293420.1_pt1 | contig 16644 bp, 18 predicted proteins | sample 811421 | NCBI WGS metagenome assembly MDTG01 (sample SAMN05326645, study PRJNA326480) | marine metagenome | isolation source: seawater | place: Pacific Ocean: South East | collected 2011
ACTTTTACTAAATTTCTTAAATAATTTCTTTCTATGTTTTTTTTATTGTGCATATATAAATATGTAGAGTATTGTTCAATTATTGAACTGTAAAGTAAAAATTAACTTATATTTTAAAAAAAAAAGGGTAAATCTTATATATTTTTAATACATAGTATGAATTTTACTTTACAGTTCAACAAATGAACATTATATTCGTTCAAGTGTTGAACATATGAAAGAAAAAGAGAAATATTTTAACGTATTAAGAAAAATAGACAATAATACAGAAATGACCCAAAGGGAGTTAGCCAAGGAACTTGGCTACAGTTTAGGTAAACTGAATTATTGTTTAAAAGCTCTTCAAAATAAAGGTTTTATCAAGATTAAACATTTTAAAAGAAATTTAAGAAGAAATCCAAACAAATTCAATTATTTGTATACACTAACAACCAAAGGTCTCTCTGAAAAAACTAAATTAACAATAAATTTTATGAAAAAAAAGATGAAAGAATATGATCAATTAAAAAAAGAACTTAATAGTCTAAAAAATATAAAAGAGTGAGCAGCATGAATTTAAATATAATCACTAAAAGTGATACATGAAGTTTCTAGTAACTGGCGGAGCAGGTTTTGTTGGTAGTCATCTCTGTGAAGATCTAATAAAAAAAGGAAATACAGTAATTGTTTTAGATAACCTCAGCACAGGCAGACTTGAAAATATTAAACATTTAAAAAAAATAAGATTTATTAATTGTGATCTTTCCAAAAAGGGAAAGTGGGAAAATTATTTTAAAAAAATAGATTGTGTTTTTCATTTAGCGGCTTTAGCAGATATAGTTCCAAGTATACAATATCCAAAAAAATACTATGAATCTAATGTAAATGGCACATATAATGTAATGGAAGCTTGTAAAAAATTTAAAGTTAAAAAACTAATTTATACCGCATCATCATCTTGCTACGGAATACCTAAAAAATATCCAACTAATGAAAATGAAAAAATTGACACACAATATCCTTATGCATTAACAAAATACTTGGGTGAGCAGATTTGTCTTCATTGGGGTAAGCTTTTTGGAATAGATATTATTTCATTGAGACTGTTTAATGTTTATGGAACTAGATCTAGAACATCCGGGACCTATGGAGCAATGTTTGGAGTTTTTTTAACCCAAAAATTAAATAACAAGCCTTTAACAGTTGTTGGTTCAGGAAAACAAACCCGGGATTTTACTTATGTTACAGATGTGGTATCAGCCTTAATAAGTGCTGCTAAATCCAATCTTAAAAACACAATTTTGAATGTTGGGAGTGGAAAAACTATTTCAGTAAATGAGATAGTTAAAATTTTAAATAGTAAAAAAATTTTTATTCCTAAAAGACCTGGTGAGCCAATGAGTACTTTTGCTGATATTAAAAATATTAAAAAAAAATTAAATTGGAAACCAAAGATCGATATTTATGAAGGAGTTAAAAGACTTCTAGAAGATATTTCTTATTGGAAAAACGCCCCTTTGTGGAATGTTAAGAAAATAGAGCTTGCCACAAAAGATTGGTTTAAGTATTTAAAATAAAACATGAATTATAAAAAAATAATAGATAAAAATAACATTGATAAAATCTTATATCAACTTAGAAAAAATAATAAGAAAATAGTTTTATGTCATGGAGTTTTTGATCTTTTGCATTATGGACATTTAAAACATTTTGAAACAGCTAAAAAACAAGGAGATGTATTGTTTGTGTCTGTTACTCATGATCAATTTATAGATAAAGGTTTTAACAGGCCTTTTTTCAAAAATCAGCAAAGATTAGAAAGCTTATCATCAATTTCAGATATAGATTACATAATATTGAGCAATTCCAAGACAGCCATAAATATAATTAATAAAATTAAACCTAAGATTTATTGCAAAGGCCCAGATTATAAAAATCAAAAAGATGACATTACAGGTGAGATTAAAAATGAAATATCTGCATTGAAAAAAAATAAAGGAAAACTGTTTATAAGTAACGACAGGACCTACAGTTCAAGTTCAATTCTTAATGATGTAGCATCTCCATTCAATCCTGAACAAAAAAAATTTATTCAAAATATCAAGAAATCAATTAATAAAGTTGATATTAACTCACAAATAAAAAAATTAGAGGACTTAAAAGTTCTCGTTATTGGCGAAACTATCATAGATAAATATGTATTTTGTGAAGCATTGGGAAAATCCGGTAAGGAGCCACATTTAGTACTGAGGGATCTTTATGAGGAAAGTTATCTTGGGGGTGTAATTGCTATAGCGCGAAATATATCTAGCTTTTGTAAAAAAGTCACAATTCTTAGTTGCTTAGGAAAAGATAAAAAATTAGATTTCGTTAAAAATAAATTATCTAAAAACATATCTTATAAATATTTTATAAAATCGAACTCACCCACTATTGTAAAAAAAAGATATATAGACAAAGTAAGTAATAGTAAAATTTTGGGTGTTTATTCCTTAAACGATGAATTGTTGAATAGTAAAGAAGATGCAAAATTTAAAAATATGATCTCTAGGGAAATTAAGAAATACGATGTTGTTGTGGTATCAGATTACGGGCATGGACTTATTTCTAATAGCACTGCTAAAATAATTTGTAAAAATTCCAAATTTCTAGCATTAAATGCTCAATCAAACTCTTCTAATATAGGTTATCACACTATACAAAAATATAATAATATTGATTGTGTAGTTTTAAATGAGCAAGAATTGAGGCACGAATTAAGGAACAAAAATGAAAAAGTAGAGATTTTAGCGAAAAAATTAACAAGAATTTTAAACATTAAAAATTTAGTAATTACCCGTGGAGTTGATGGGGCATTTCTTTTTGACTCTAAAAAAAAGAATATATTTAATAGCCCAGCTTTTGCATCAAAGGTTGTAGATAAAGTTGGAGCAGGAGATACTATGCTGTCTATAATTGCATTGCTTATTAAATCAAGATCTCATCATTTGCTATCTCTGTTTATAGGCTCTTTAGCGGGTGCGATTTCTGTTGAGAGATTATCAAATAAAGTTCCATTAAATAAAACTAAGCTTTTGAAGTATTCTGAGCATATAATGAAATAATAAATTAATGAAAAAAATTTTTATTACTGGTGGTGCTGGTTATGTTGGCTCTAGGTTAGTTCCAAAGCTTTTAGATATGGGTTTACAAGTTACTGTTCTTGACCTTATGATTTACGGTGAAGAAGTGTTAGATGGTCATGAAAAACTTAATAAGATTAAAGGGGATATTAGAGATGAAAATTTACTTAAAAAAATTTTACCGGGTCATGATACTTTAATTCATTTAGCGTGTATATCAAATGACCCAAGTTTTGAATTAAATCCAACTTTAGGTAAATCGATTAATTATGATGCTTTTGAACCATTAGTTAAAATTAGTTTAAAAAGTAAAATTAACAGGTTTATCTACGCTTCATCATCCTCTGTGTATGGAATTAAAAAAGAAAAAAATGTTACTGAAGACATGAAGCTTGAACCGCTTACTGATTATTCAAAATATAAAGGTGAGTGTGAAAAAATTTTAAATAGTTACAAATCTAACAGTTTTATTACTACAACAATTAGACCATCGACAGTTTGTGGATACGCAAGAAGACAAAGACTAGATTTGGTTGTTAATATTCTTACCAATCATGCATTTCACAATAGACAAATAAAAGTATTTGGTGGAGAACAATTAAGACCTAATATTCATATAGAGGATATGGTAGACTCTTACCTGGCAGTACTGAAGGCTCCTTATGATAAAATAAATGGTCAGATTTTCAATGTAGGTTTTAAGAACCAGTCAGTAAATGAATTGGCTAATGATGTAAAAGAGATTATTGGTAGTGATATAGAAATAATAAATACAAAGTCTGATGATAATAGATCATACCATGTAAGCTCAGAAAAAATTAAAGAAGTTCTGAACTTTAGTACAAAATTTTCTGTAAAAGATGCAGTACAAGATTTGAAAGATGCTTTTGAAAAAAAGATTTTGCTCAACACTTTTAATGATGAGCTTTATTTTAATATTAAAAGAATGAACAGTATTAACCTAAGGTAATATATTGAAAGTTAGATATTCATATTTGAGACAACAGTTTTCAAACTGTAATGATCTTTGGAGAAATTTGAAGAGATTTGTTAAAACTGGAGATTTTACACTTGGAAAAGAACTCTCTAAGTTTGAAAAAAAATTTTCAAAGCTTATTGGAACTAAATATGCGGTAGGTGTTAATTCAGGAACTGATGCGATAAAACTAAGTTTAAAGGTTATTGGTATAAAATCTGGTGATGAAGTCATCACAGCTGCAAATACCTTTGTTGCTACTGTTGGTGCTATATGTGAATTAGGTGCAAAACCAATATTTGTTGATTGTGATAATAGTTTTTGTATGGACACTAGCCAAGTAGAAAGAAAAATAACTAAAAAAACTAAAGCTATTGTTCCAGTTCATTTTACTGGTTACATGACAAATATGATTGAGTTAAATAAGATTGCAAAAAAATACAAAATCCCAATAATTGAAGATGCATGCCAATCTATTTTAGCTTCAATTGAGAATAAAAATTCTGGAACTTGGAGTGACTTTGGTGCTTTTTCACTACATCCATTAAAAAATATTAATGTATGGTCTGATGGTGGTATGATAGTGACAAGTAATAAAAGATACTACGAACGTTTAAAACTTTTAAGAAATCATGGTTTAGTAGATCGTGATAATGTTAAAATAATAGGTTACAACTCAAGATTAGACACAATTCAAGCAGTAGTCGGTAACTGGTTAATACCTAGTGCAAGAAAAATTGCAAACCAAAGGATAAAAAATGCAAAATTTTATGATGAGGGTTTTAGAGAAATAAAGGGGATAACTATACCTCCACGATTAAAAAAATATAAGATTGTTTATCACTTATATATTGTATTTGCTCAAAAAAGAGATGAACTTTTAAAGTATTGTCTAAAAAAAGGAATTGAAGCGAAAATCCACTATCCAGTTCCAATGTATAGACAGCCTGCAATGAAATTCTTAAATCATAAAAAAGGAGACTTTCCAGTTACAGATAGACATGCCAAGTCAATAATCAGCTTTCCTTGTGATCAACATTTAACAAAAAAACAAATGAACTATATAATAAAACAGGTTGATAATTTTTACTCAAAAAAATGAAAATTCCTTATATCAATTTACAAAAACAATACAAACTAGAGAGAAAAAAACTATTAAAGATAATTGATAAAAATTTAAGTTCAGGATTATGGGTTGGTAACTCTGAGGTAGATAAATTTGAAAATAACATTAGTAAAATTTGTAAAACTAAATATTGTGTATCACTAAATAGTGGAACAGATGCACTTACACTAGCACTTCATTTGCTTGGAGTAAGAAGAGGTGATGAAGTAATTACTCCACCAAACTCTTTTATTGCATCAACTGCAGTGATTATTCATCTAGGTGCAAAACCTATTTTCGTTGATATAAAAAAAGACCAAAGTATTGATGAAAAAAAAATAGAGGAAAAAATAACCAATAAGACAAAAGCAATTATGCCAGTACACCTTACTGGTAGGATGTGCGCTATGGATAAAATTAGTGAAATTTCAAAAAGATATAAAATCCCAGTTGTAGAAGATTGTGCTCAATCAATATTATCTAAATATAAGAATAAAATGTCGGGTGCATGGGGTGAAGTAGGATGTTTCTCTGCTCATCCTCTTAAAAATTTAAATGCTATTGGAGATGGAGGTTATTTGACTACAAATAATAGAAGAATTTATGATCAAATAAAAAGTTTGAGAACTCATGGTATGCAAGAAAGTAGAGATAATGTCAAAAATTTTGGTTATGTTTCTAGAATGGACAACTTACAGGCAGCAGTTTTAAACTTTAGATTAAAAAACCTAAAAAAAGTTGTTGATATCAGAAGAAGAAATGTGGAATTATATTTAAATAACTTAAATCTAGATAAAGTTTATTTTCCAAGTGAAAAGAAAAATGAATTTAATACTTATCATACGTTTGTGGTTCAAGTTAACAATAGAAATAAATTAAAAGCATATCTTAAAAGTAAAGGTGTGAATACTGCGATTCATTATCCTGTTCCCATTCACTTACAAACTGCTTCTAAATTTTTAAATTATAAAAAAGGCTCTTTTCCAGAAACTGAGGAACAATCAAAAAAAATTTTAACATTACCAATTAATCAATATCTTAAGAAAAATGAAATAATATATATTTGCAAACTCATTAATAATTTTTTTAAGTGATTGATTTTTTTTTATACAATGTTAGGTAATGTTTGATGAAATCTTCTGATTATATAGTAAACTTTTTGTCAAAATATGCAGACTATGCTTTTGGTGGCCAAGGTAGTAGTGTTATTCATTTAATAGACAGTTTTAAAAAAAGTAAAAAAATTAATTTTATCTCAGGACAAAGTGAACAAGGCTCCTCTCTAGCGGCTGATGCTTACCATAGAGTATCAGGCCAGCTTGGAATAACTCTAGGCACAAGCGGACCAGGCATAGTTAATTTTTTACAAGGGATGGCTTGCTCTTATTTTGACTCTGTACCTGGCCTATATATTGCTGGAGCACCTACAATTAAAAATTTAAGAAGAAACAAAAAAATACGACAAATAGGCTTTCAGGAAATGGAAGTTCAAGACTTGGTTAAGCCAATATCTAAATACAGTAAACTTATCACTAAAATAGAAGATCTATCGTATGAACTAGAAAAAGCTATATATATTGCAAATGATGGACGTAAAGGACCTGTCTTATTAGAAATCCCTGATGATTTATCTAGAATAAAAATGCCAAAAAAATTAAAAAGATTTAAGCCAAAAGTGAAATTAAACAAACCGTCTAACTTAAAGATTAAAAAGGTTAGAAGGATGATAGAGAAATCAAAAAAACCACTAATAATTGTTGGTAACGGCGTTCAATCATCAAATAGCATAAAAAGTGTTAAAAAATTAATAAAAAAATTAAATATTCCTTATGCATGCACTTGGGCTACCGCTCATCATTTTTCAACTGAGGATGAATTGAATGCTGGATTATTTGGAGTTGCTGCAACTAGATTTGGAAATTTTTCTCTCCAATCTTCTGATTTAATTTTATTTTTAGGAACAAGGTTAAGTCCACAAATTGTTGGAGGAGATATTAAAAATTTTGCTCCTAATGCAAAAAAAATCATTGTGGAAATCGATAATCAGGAGTTTGCTAATCATTTACTACCAAAATCTGATCTTAAAATTAATAATGATGTTAATCTATTTCTAAAACATTTGAATAAAGAAAACTTTTTAATTAAAAAAAAAACAAATGATTTTTGGATTAAAAGGGTAAATTTTTTTAAATTAAAGTATCCAATATTAAGTAAAAAAAATTTTGAAAATAAAAAAAGTGTTGATCCTTATTATTTTTTTGATCATCTGTATGATGTTGTTAAAGAAAAATCAATTATAATTCCAGATGCAAGTGCAAATTTAATTTGGGCATATCAAACTCTTAAAATAAAAAAAAAATTAAATATGTTTACAGCGTTTAATCATTCACCAATGGGCTACTCAATGGCAGCTGGCATAGGGGCCTTTTTTGCAGATAAGAAAAATAACATAGTATCTATAATTGGCGATGGTTCTATGCCAATGAATATCCAAGAATTAGAAACAATTAAGAATTACAATTGTAATATATTGATTTTTGTTATTAATAATAAAGGCTATTCTTTAATTAAACAGACACAAGAAACTTGGCTAAATTCTAATTACGCTGGTGTGGATAAAAAAAGTGGATTAAGCTTACCTGACAATTGTAAGATAGCTAACGCATATGGTATTAAAAGTATTGTTTTAAAAAATAATGCAGACGTTAAAAAAAATTTAAAAAAGATATTAAATAATAAAGGTCCAATTTTAATAGATGTTATGATTGATCCAGAAGCAAGAGTAAAACCTAAAATTGAATTTGGCAAACCTTTACATAATATGAGTCCACTTTTACCAAAAAATGAAATCACTAAAATTTTAAATAATTAAAATGGCCTATTTTGATTATGGCTATTTTAAATACAGTAATATAAAAAAAAATAAATTTGACCCAAAAAAAGAAAGAATTTTTCTAGCAAATAATAGAAATATCGTAAACAGAATTATTGCTAATAGATTTGACAAGGAGTTTTATGATGGAAATAGAATAAATGGTTTTGGTGGATATAAATATGATGGGAGATGGAAAATTTTTCTAAAAAAAATAATCACTAGATATAAACTCAACAAACATTCAAAAGTTTTAGACATAGGATGCAAAAAAGGATTTTTTTTAAAAGACTTGCAGGATTTAATACCAGGGATAAAAGTAACTGGAATAGAGGATCATATATATCCAATATCAAAGTCTATGAAAGAGGTAAGATCAAAAATAAAATTTATTGACTCTTTTAAAAACATAAAATTCAAAAGAAAAAGTTTTGACTTTGTGCATGCACATAACTCTATTTATATTTATAATTTGAGAGATATTATTCAAATAATAAAAAAAATCAGCTTTATTTCAAAAAAGTCTCACATAACAATTCCTGCATATGTGAATGACTTTGAAAGATTAAAGTTTTTAAAATGGACACTCACTGGAACAACCATTTTGCACAAAAATGAATGGAAAAAACTATTTCAGCATATAAAATATAAGGGAGATTATTATTTTTCTGGTTCTAAAAGTGTAGGTATTTAATGACAAAAAAAGAGACAATTTTAATTAATGGATGTTCTCAAGGGTTGGGCCTAGAGTTGTTTAATTTTTTGGACTCTAAAAAATACAATATTTTAGGACTTACTAGCAAAACAATAAAAAAAAAGAATATTTTTCATTATAATCCTATGAAAGAAATTAAACTTAACTCAAAACTTGAATTTTTTTTAAAAAAACAAAAAATAGATCACATAATACACTGCACTGGAGGTGGCTTTGGTTATAGATCTAAATTTATTGATATAGATAAATTAATAAAACTTTTTAATGTAAATTTTTTTTCGGTTTATCAGATTAATAAAAGAATTATCCAAAATAAAATTAAGCATAAAAAACTTAATATTATCATGATAGGTTCCTTAGCGGGCTCAGAGACAGTAGGATATCTTGGTTACTCAGCTGCAAAAAGTGTATTGTTTAACTACAATAAAAATTTAAGTAAATTTTTTTATAAAGATAATGTTATTTCAAAGTTAGTGGTTCCTTCCTTTTTTACCTCTAAAAAAGGTTCGCTTGATAGATTAAAAAAGAATAAACCATTAATTTTTAAAAGAGTCTTAAAAAAAAAACCTTACTCAGCAAAACAAATAATGAATAATATAGAATATTTATTAAAACCTGAGTCTGATATTTTAAACGGTTCAACAATCAATATTTCTTCTCAGGAAGCAAAAAGTGTTAAGGTTTAATCTCCATTTTGAATATTCTTGATATTTTTTTAAATTAATATATTTTATGCTCAAATATTAATAATTTTGACTAAAAAAAATTTTCAAATATTTTAGATTATTAAAAAATCAAAATGACACATTACTTAAATAAAAAAGAAGCTGAGCTAGGTGAAAAACTTTTAAAAAATGGTTATGTAATTTCTAAACAAAAAGATCTTACTCATTTAAATTATATAAGAAATTTAATAGTTGAAAAGTCATCTAAAATACTAAAAATATCTAAACCAAAAGATAAAGACTTTGAAAACTTTTTAAATAATATTCATAAAAAATTAAGTGTAAAAAATCTTAATAAGTTCAGACTTGAGCTTATTAAATATATTAGTGATGATAAGGATTTTAAAAGAAATTACTTCTACAGTGCTAGAGACTTATTATTTCCGTTAGTTGGAAATGAACTCGCTATGCAGAATAGCGTAGGTTTAAGTATTCAATTTCCTAAAGATAAAAGTTCTTTGCTTCCAACCCATTCTGACAGTTGGGCAGGAAATTCACCATTTGAAGTAGTTGTTTGGATACCTTTAGTAAACTGTTTTTCAACAAAATCTATGTATATACTTAAATCTTCTAAATCAAAAAAAATTAATGATAAATTTATAAGATCTAAAAGTAACTTAGATTTTTATAAGTCTATTAAAGATGACGTTGAGTTTATCAAAATTAATTTTGGTGAAGTTTTAATTTTTAACCAAAATCTACCTCATGGAAATATAACCAATCAAGTCAATGAAACCAGGTGGTCTATGAATTGCAGATTTAAAAGCCTTTATAGCCCTTATAGTGATAAAAAATTAGGTGAATATTTTCACCCTATTACTTTGAGAGTTGCCTCGAAAATTGGGATGCAATTTGAGTCTCCAAAAACAGATGATTAGTGTCAGAGGCTATATTACTAGCAGACCTTTTATGGGGGATAGAGCTCCACAAAAAGTTCAGAATTTAGTAATAAGAGATTTTTGTGAAAAAAATAATTTTTTTTATATTTTAAGTGCTACAGAATACTCAATGCCAAAATGTTATAAGGCTTTGTATGAAGTTATGGAACAACTAGATGGAATAGGGGGAATAGTTGCCTATAGCTTATTTCAGTTGCCAGAAGATAATAAAAAAAGACAAAATGTACTCAATCAACTAATTAAAAATAAAAAAAAATTTTATTTTGCCCTAGAAAACATGAAGGTCACCACGTCAGAAGATATAGAAATGATTGAAAATATTTGGCTTTTAAAAAAAACATTACCAAATTGCTTAAAGAAGAAGTAATTAAAATGAAATTTCCTTGGTTCAAACCTTTTAATGCTAAAATTGAGAAACATATTCCAGGTTTTTTAAAAAAAAATAAAAAAACTATGGGTAAATATTCAAACTTACTGGAGAATAAATTAAAAAAGATACTAAATGTAAAACATGTGGTTTTAACAACAAGTGGAACAAGCGCTCTAATGATGGCTGCTTTAGCTCTTGAAACAAAAAGTAAATCCAAAGTTATTTGTACAGATATGACCTGGATTGCTAGTGTAAATCCTTCGATGATTTGTGGTGCAAATATATATTTGGTAGATACAGTTGAAAAATCACAAAGAATTGATTTTACAAAGTTAAATAATCTAATTAAAAAAGTAAAACCACACATTGTGATTTTAGTCCATCTAAGTGGTGAGCCAGTTTTTAACAAAGAATTTAATAACTTAAAAAAAAAATACGGTTTTAAAGTTATAGAGGACTCTGCTCAATCATTTCTTGTCAAAGGTAAGAATAAAAAGTTTACTGGAACTAATTTTGAAGTAGGCTGTTATTCCTTAAGTATTACTAAAATAATTAATATGGTTTATGGAGGTTTTTGTGTAACAAATTCTAATAGTTTAGCAAAAAAACTTGTTTCTATAAGAAACAATGGTGTTAATGCTGAACCAGAGAATGCAAGGTTAGAGCTCGCAAATATTGCTGGATTAAATTTAAAACCAAGTGATTTACATGCTTACATTGGTTTAATAAATTTAAGTTATAGAAAAATTATTGTAAAAAAAGTTAATGAAATTTACGAATTTTATCAAAAAAATTTAAATAATAGCAACATAAAACTACTAGAAGTAAATAAAAGAGATTTTCCTACAATTTATGTTTCTGTATTTATTAAAGATAGAATTAAATTTTTTAACTATTGCAAACTAAATAATATACAAATCCACTTTGGTACTAGAACTATTCATGAAACAAGGTTGATAAAAAAGACTAGTTCAAAATTTTTAAATTCAACCTTGATATCTAATCATCTTGTAAGACTCCCATGCGGCCCTGGTTATTCAAAAAAAGATATATTGAAAATTATAAAGATATTGAACTGCTACAATAATTCGAATTATTTGAACTAATTTCTCTTTATAGTTTTAAAAATTTATTAGTAAAAGAGTCCTTTTAAAAAAAAATTTTACTTTACAGATAAAAAAATGAACAATATCTTGTCCAAAAAATAAACGTTAGGAAAATTAATTAGGTGAAGTTTTACAATAAAATAATTTATTTATTAAGTATCTTTCTATCTCCGTTATTTTATTTTTTTATCAAAATCATCAGTATATTCAAAACTGTAAGAATTATACCAATATTAACAAATCGTTACGGACATCTTGTAATTAATCCAGAAATATATTTGCTTGAAAATCAAAATAAAAAAAAAAATATATAGATATTTTTTTTTCTAGTAAGTACGGAATTTGCAACAAAGTAGTATTCAATTTATGGAAAAAAAAAATTACAATTGTTCCATTTTATCTTATCGAGCCAACTTATTTAATAATAATCAAATTAGAAACTAATGGTAGCAAGCACACAATCCCATATTTTGCTGGAAGAAATAGACATACTGATCCTAATTTTGAAAAAACTTCTCCAATTATTTCCTTAGACATAAATCAAAAAAAAAAATGTGAAGAAATACTAAAACAAAATAATTTAGATATAAATAATATCAAATTTGTTTGTATATTTAATAGAGATGATGCCTATCATAATTCCTCAAAATTTAAAAAGGATTGGTATTATTTATCTCACAATAATTATAAAATTAAAACTTTCGAAGATATGGCAAAAAAATTATCTAATAGAAATATTTTTGTCTTTAGGATGGGTTCTTTAGTTGAGGAGAAATTTGAAATTAATGATCCAAAAGTCATTGATTATGCAAATTCAAAGTTTAGATCTGAATTAATGGATTTTTATTTAGCATCTGAATGTCTTTTTAATGTTGTCAGTGGAACTGGTTCGGGGGCTGTAAGTCAATTATATAGAAAACCAACGATCGATTTATGTGCAAATTTACATGACCATACTACATACTTTGAGAATAATATATTGCTATGTAAGCATTACTATCACAGTATAAAAAAAAGAAACTTAACTTTAAAAGAAATATTAGAATTTAAAAGATCTGAAACATCCAGAAGAGATCAGTTAGACAAAAAAAATATTGAAATGATTGATTGCTCAAGCAAAGAGATTTCGGATGTGACTATCGAAATGTTAGATAGATTAGAAGGTAAGTGGAAAGACAATGAAAGATTAATTGAGATGCAAAAAAAATTTAAAAAACAAAACTGGAACAATTTATATATAGATATTAATGGTAATAAGTATTACTTTCATAATAAAATTAAAGCTCGGTATAGCTCAGATTTCTTACTACAGAATCCAGAGTGGCTAAATTAAAAAAAATATAATGAAAAAAAAAAATAATAAAGGTGTTGTAATTTGGGTTACTGGATTATCAGGCTCAGGAAAATCTTTTTTCGCAAAAAAAATAAAAAAATTTTTTGACAAAAAAAAAATTTCATCCATTTTAATTAATGGAGATGATCTTAGAAAAATTTTTGAATTAAATAAATTTGACCAAAAAAATAGGCTTAATTATGCTTATAGTTATGCTTTACTTTGTAAAAAAATTTCTAATCAAGGTATAAATGTTATCATTGGGACAATTGCAATGTTTCATAAAATTAGAAATTGGAACCGAAAAAATATAAATAATTATTATGAGGTGTATATAAAAACATCTTATGATTTAATAAAAAAAAGAAACAAAAAGAAATTATACCTAGGAAAAATAAAAAATGTTATTGGCAAAGATATTAAAGCAGAACTTCCAAAAAAACCAAATTTTGTATTATTAAATGATTTTAAGAATGAAGAAAAAAAATTTAAAAAATTAAATAAAAATATTGAAAATTTTTTAAAAAAAAAATCTATACTCTTAGAGTAATTTTTTAGTAACTTATCGTAAATATTGTCAATATTATCTTGTTTTTTTTACTTTTAGATAATCATATTTTTTATAAGGTCCAATTTTGATCGTTATCCATTCTACACTTCTGAAAAAATTTAATCATTTAAATCCCTACTAAAGTTCCATCAAATCAATCCACACAACAAACTGAGACTGTGACGTCAAAATTACCCATTAGTCTTGAAAAAATATCAAGACAAGTTTAAAGTTTTTTTCTTTCTACTCTTTTATTTCTTAAATTTATTTCTTAAATTGATATATTTGATATATTTTTATTGTTATGAAACATATTAATTTAATTGCCAAATCTTTTAATGAATCTCAAAATGATTTGAAAGAAAATTTACCCTTAGCTAAATATAATTGGGACTCTATGACTAAAATAAATCTAATTACTCTAGTTGACAAAAAATATAATAAAAGTTTAGATTACAAAAAATTTGATAAACTAAAAACTTTTGGAGATTTAAATAACTTAATTATTAAGACCTTAAAATGACCACAAATCTTTTTTTTGGTGGTTCTAGCAATATTGCAATTGAACTTGCAAAAAAAATTAAAAACGTTGAAAATATAAGTAGAACAAAATCTAAAATTTATAAAAAAAATTATTTACTTAATAACTATACTCAAAAAAATATTGAAAATGTCATTAAAAGAATAAATAAAAAGTTTGATAATATTATTATTTTTAATGGAAATTTTTCTTCTTCATTTCTGACCAACTATGTTAACAGTGACTTTGAAAAAGTTTTAAATCAAAATTTAAAAATTCCTTTATTAGCTGCTCATCTGTTTTTAAAAAATAAAGTTTTAAATAAAGGGGCTTCAATATATTTTATTTCTTCAATTGCTGCTGAAACGACTAAAACAGGTAGTGCATATTATAGCATTGCAAAAAATGGACTTAATTTTGCAGCTAAAATTTTAGGAAACGAGCAAATGAAAAGGGGGCTTAGGGTTAATGTAATAACCTTGGGAATAGTAAACAATGAAATGGGTAAAAAGGTGATTAATGCAAATTTTATTGGCGTAAAAAAAAATATCTATAAAGATAAATCTTATTTAAAAAAAATTATTAAAATTATCAATAATAAAAAGATGAACCTACAAAAGATAATAATTAAATGATAGATATTTCAAAAATTTGTTTTGTGCTTGGAAATAAAATGCAACCTAACAGTCAGTTAGAAAAGGAATTAATTTTAAAAAAAAATTCAATAAAAAAATTGACAGGCATAAACAAAAGATATTTAGCGTCTAAAAATGAAAACTCTGAAAGCTTGGCATTGAAGGTCTGTAAAAAATTAAAGCCAAGTGATATCAGCAGAATAACTCATATAATTAGTGTTACAAATACTCCATCAATAAAATTTCCAGGTATATCCAATTATTTATCTAGTAACCTGAATATTGAAAATGTATTTTGTATAAACTTAAATTCAGGTTGTACAGGTTATGTTGATGCAATAATTTTATCCTATAATATAATTAATAACGATAAAAAATCTAAAGTATTAATAGTAACGACCGATACATACTCAAAATTTATTAATAAAAATGATAGATCAATTAGACCTTTATTTAGCGATGGTGCATCAGCGACAATTATAAAATATAAAAAAAATGGTTTTAAATTATTAGCAAGAAGAAACTTAAATATTATTAATACTCAAAAAGATTTAATCTTTAAAAGAAAAGAAATTAATATGAATGGGCCAGCCGTAGTATCCTTGGCATTAAATAATGTGATACCTGAACTAAAAAAGTACTTAAAGAATATTGATGGATTGTATTTGCATCAGGCAGGAAAAATAGTAATAAATTTAATTAAGTCTAAACTAAATAAAAAAGTTTTTATACCTTCTAATTATGAAAAATATGGCAATTTAGTTTCGACATCAATTCCAGTTTTAATTTCAGAAAATATGAATAAATTGAAAAAAAATAAAAAAATTGTCCTTTGTGGATTTGGTGTTGGTTTATCTGTCTCTATAATTAAATTAAGAAGATAAATTTTTATTAGTTAAATAATAATTATCTTTTTTAATTTTTTTTAAAATAAAATTTGTTACCTTAAAAGTGTTCATTTTGATTATTCTATAGTTATTTTCTTTAAATAAAAATTTTTTAATCAGCTTTGCTTTTATTAAATCTTTTTCACACTTATTCCAATTATTTACAATTTTTTTTTTTCTTGAAAAATAACTAAATTTTTTTTTTACTTTTTTGTTATCTTTTCCAACTATAGATAAATTTAGATCTTTAAATTCTCGGTAGCTAATTTTAACTTTTTCTTCTGAATAATGACAAAAAGTTCCACCTCCATTTAAATTCAATCCGAGCCCTAAATTACAAACTTCTTTTGAATTGCATATCCATTCCCAAGTTGATCCTCTTCCAAAACTAGACTTGCAATCATGGTTAGGGATTTTATGTTGATCTTTACCATAAACTGCTACTGAATGTACTGGATGAATTGTTCTTCTTGACGCTATATTTTTTCTAAAATATTCAGACAAAATACCAGATTCACTTTTTGACTTTTTAAGATTCCAAGAATTTTTTTTATTTTTGAAGGTAAAAGTTGGAAAGATATAAGTTTTGTCCTCCCCCAATCCTTTAAAAATTATTTTCCAAAGCTTTTCTATAGTAAAGTTTTTAAAAAGTAAGCCAGTAATATCTGAGTGAATAACAATAAAATTTTCTTTAATCTTAATCTTTTTAAGATTTTTAAATATTTGATTTTCTGTCAACATCTATAGTTTTTTTAGTAAAATTTTTTTCAGTGCATAAATCAAGCCAATTGAGCTATTAGTACTGGTCAGCTGCACGCATTACTGCGCTTCCACATCCAGCCTATCAACG
>MDTG01173104.1_pt1 | contig 16642 bp, 14 predicted proteins | sample 811421 | NCBI WGS metagenome assembly MDTG01 (sample SAMN05326645, study PRJNA326480) | marine metagenome | isolation source: seawater | place: Pacific Ocean: South East | collected 2011
CATCCCAGTAGCTGAAAAAATTTACATCTACTTCGTGAAGAGCATCTCTAACATCAGAAAACTTTGATTTTCTAATGATTGCTTCAATTTTTTTCATAGAAATTTGTTTAATATTTTATTAATTAATATTCAAAACTATAAAGCAGAATTAACCATTACGAGTGAAAAAAAAAAGATTTATAATAATTATGAAGTACGTAATTTCAGTATATCCTATTTTTAGACATACTTAAATTTTTGATATCAAAATTGAGAATTATTTAAAAAATCTAAGATTATCTAAAAATTAAAAAACCAAGACCAATAGAAATAAATCCTAAAAAAAAATTTACACTAAAATAAGGTATAATGTTTTGATAATTTTCGTTTTTCAACATTTCAAAAATATCTAGCATAAATGTTGAAAATGTTGTCAAACCTCCACAAAATCCAACAGAAATAAATAAAAATATATCTTTTTTTGGGATATCATTTCTATCATAATAAGCAATTAATAAACCTATAATAAAACATCCAACCAAATTGGATATAGAAGTTCCTATCGGGAAAGAAATTAAATTTTTGTTGGAGTATTTTGTAACTATAAATCTAATTGAACTTCCAATTCCTCCACCAAAGAAAACCAAAATTAAAGATTTTAAGTCCAAGTTTGTGGTAATTTATTAAGTCAAAATTAGTCTATTAAAAAATATTTTATACAAAATAATAAAAAGAAAAACAAAATGAAGGCGAGCAAAATTTTATAACTATCTCTATAAAATAAATTAATAGTTTCTCTATCCTGTTTATAAGAAAAAAAAATAATTATTGTAAATGAAATTAAAAAAAATAAAGCGAAAACAATTTGACCAGTAGTAAACATTGATTATTTTACAATTTAATTCCGAAACTAATAAATATTTTCATGATAAAAAAAGAGTTAGAATCAGTAAAGTTATTTCACCAAAAGTTTAATATAAATTATTTGAATGAGCCTAAAGCAAATATACCAGATGAAATAAAAGAGTTAAGATTCAAATTAATGGAGGAAGAAAATTTAGAATATTTAAAAGCTACTAAAGAAAACGATATTGTTGAAATTGCAGACGCTCTAGGAGACATGCTTTATATTCTTTGTGGTACAATAATAAGTCATGGTCTTCAAAATAAAATTGAAGAAATTTTTCAAGAAATTCAAAACTCAAATATGAGTAAACTTGATGATAATGGAAAGCCAATTTATAGAGATGATGGCAAAGTTCTAAAAGGTCCTAATTATTTTAAACCTGACATCAGAAAAATACTTAAACCTTAATTACACTAACTGCTGACCTCCAACCATAGGGATCTGGGATTAAATTGTATTGAATTTTTGTTATGATGGACTTTAAAGTTGCAGCATAACTATTTTCAATTTTCTTTAGATTGTAATTTTTTCCTTTATATCCAAAGCTTGAAATTTCACTAACTACAACAGCAGTTCCAGAACCAAAAATTTCATTTAATATTCCTTTTGAATGGGCTTCAATGACCTCATCAATAGAAATATGCCTCACCTCAACATTAATATTGTTATCTTCAGCGATCTTAATAATACTCTTTCTAGTTATGCCGTCAAGAATTGTATCCGTAGTTGGTGCTGTAATTAGTGTATCGTCTATTCGAAAAAAGATATTCATTGTCCCAGCTTCTTCTAATAACTTATGATTTTTTGAATCAGTCCATATAATTTGGTCATAACCTTGTTTTTGAGCCAAACTTGTTGGATAAAATTGTGAACCATAATTACCAGCAGCTTTAGCATATCCAACTCCACCACTAGCTGCTCTTGAATATTTTTCAGCTACAAGAACTTTGATTGAGCCACTGTAATAACTTTGAACAGGAGACAAGATTATCATAAATTTATATTTTCTCGAGGGAGCAGCAGCTATGCAATGTTCGCTTCCAAAAATAAATGGTCTTATATACACAGAATTACCAATTCCAGGTTTTACCCAACCCTTATCAAGTGTTAATAACTCATTCAAAGCGGACAAAAAAACGTTTTCTCCAAGTTCAGGCATAGCCAATCTTTCAGATGAAATCGTTATCCTTTTGTAATTCTCGGTGGGTCTAAAAAGCCAAACCTTTCCTAATTCGTCTTTGTAAGCCTTCATGCCTTCAAAAACAGCTTGTCCATAATGAAATACATTTGCAGAAGGATCTATCTCTATGGGCTTGTAAGGAATAATCCTTGGATCATCCCATTTTCCATCTTCGAAATCACAAACAAACATATGGTCTGTAAAAATTTCTCCAAATTTTAGATTATTAAAATCCGTGGCTTCTAATCTCGAAGTGGAAGTTTTTTCTATTCGCATATAAACTATAAAGGACTAAATTAGTACTAAATTTAATATTTACACCAACAAATTTACATTTTGAAAGGTAATTAATGAAAAATTTTAAAAAATTGATTTGTATTACCAATGACGGTAGTTCTACTATCTTTTTACCCGACTTTAATGAGTATTACCATTCTAAATACGGAGCTGTTAGTGAATCTGAACACGTTTTTATAAAAAATGGATTGTACTTTTGGAAGAAAAAAAATCCAAATAAGAAGTACTGTAACGTATTTGAGGTTGGATTTGGTACAGGGTTAAATGCATTTTTAACTTACAATCAATCTAAATTTATATTAGATACAAAACTGATGTATACTTCATTAGAACCCTACCCCCTAAAATTGTCAGAAATTCACAAATTGAATTATAGCAAAAAATTGGACGATAATGATAAGATTTTTAATTTTATTCATCATTCAAAATGGAATTCCCCAGTTCAATTGTCCAAAAATTTCACATTGACTAAAAACATTTCAACCTTACAAAATTTTAATATTGAAATAAATCAGGACATAATTTATTTTGATCCGTTTTGTTATAGAGTTCAGCCTGAAATGTGGTCCAAAAAAATAATAAATAGGATAGTTAATTCAATGAGTAAATACTCTGTTTTTGTTACCTTTTCGTCTATGAATATTTTATTTGATTTACTTAAAGATTTAAAATTGAATGTTGAAAAAATACCGGGACCTAATAAAAAGAAAAAAATGATAAGAGCTATTAAAAATTATTAAACGTAAATTTTAAAAATTAAAAATGAAATTTTTGATAACCGGTGGAACTGGAAATATTGGCTCATTTCTTATAGATAAAATTTTATCTAAAGGTTTTAAAGTAAACTATCTAACGCGTGATCAAAGAAAGGTTAAAAAATCACCGAATCTTAATGGATTCTTCTGGAATCCTGATATACAAACAATTGATCAGAAATGTTTTGATGGTGTTACTCATATTATTCATTTATCTGGAGAAAGTATATCTAAAAGATGGACCAACAAAAGAAAAAAAAGAATTTTATCTAGTAGATTGTTGACGACCAAACTTTTATTCAAATTTTTATCAAAATACGGAAGTATGTCAAAAATAGAGCATATAGTTTGTGCGTCTGCTATAGGAATTTATGAATCTTCGTATGACAAAATTTATGATGAGGAATCAATTTGCGAAGGAAAAACATTTTTACAAAAAGTTGTCATTAAATGGGAAAATGAAATTCAAAATTTTAATAAAATTGGAATCAATATTACTATTTTCAGAATAGGTCTGGTTTTAGGCAAAAAGGGTGGAATTTTAAAAACACTTCAAATTCCAACAAAATTTAATATCTCGGCTCCTATTGGTAACGGTAACCAATATCAGTCATGGATTCATGAATATGATTTGTCTAACATGATAATGGAGTCAGTATTTAATAAATGGTATGGTATTTATAATGCTGTAAGTCCAAATCCAGTCAAACAAAAAACTTTTATAAAACTCTACGCAAAATCATTGAAAAAATTGTCATTGCCAATACCTATACCAAAGTTGATTATTAGACTAATTTTTGGAGAAATGAGCACATTAATTTTTAATAGTCAATATGTTAGTTCTAAAAAAATTATCAATTCTGGTTATATTTTTAGTTTTCCAGAAATAGAAGAAGCATTTTTAAATTTAGCTAAAGATAGTAGATGACAATTTGACAATTTTTATAATTTGGCAAAAAATTTGATTAATTAAAAGAAAAAAAAAGTGGTAAAAAGAACTGTTAAAAAAAAATCAATTCCTAAATCAAGTAATTCTAAGTTTGTAATTCAAATTAATAATTTAAAAAAGCAACTTAAGGAGGAAGAAGATAAATATTTGAGACTATTTGCTGAATTTGAAAATTATAAAAAAAGAACTACCAAGGAAAGAATTGATCTGTATAAAACAGCTGGAAAGGAAGTGATTGGAAGTCTTATACCAATATTAGATGATTTTTCAAGAGCAATTAGTGAATCAAAAAAAATGAAGAATCCAGGAGATTTAGTTGGTTTAGAATTAATTTTTAACAAATTCAACGATATTCTAAAAACAAATGGTTTACTGGAATTAGATGTAAATAAAGGCGATTCTTTTGATCCTGAGCTACATGAGGCTATATCGCAGATAAAATTAAAGAAGAAAGACTCCGGGAATATAATTGATATTGTTGAGAAAGGATATAAACTGGGAGATAAAATAATACGTTATCCTAAAGTAGTAGTTGGTCAATAATTTTAATATGAAAGAAGATTATTATGATATTTTAGGTGTTTCTAAAACCGCTTCTGATTCCGAAATAAAGAAAGCGTATAGAAAAAAAGCCATACAGTACCACCCAGATAAAAATCCAGGTGATAGTGAGGCTGAGTTGAACTTTAAAAAAGCAGCGGAAGCCTATGAGGTCTTAAGCGATCCTGATAAAAAAGCAAGATATGATCGGTTTGGTCATCAAGCATTTGAAGGTAGTCAAGGTTTTGGCTCATCAGGTATGAATATGGACGATATTTTCAGTCAGTTTGGTGATATTTTCGGAAGTGCTTTTGGTGGTGGTTTTGAAGGATTCGGTGGAAGTGGTAGAGGAGTATCCAAAGGCGCAAATTTAAGGATCAGAGTGAAATTAACACTCGAAGAGATTTTTAATGGAGTTGATAAAAAAGTGAAGGTTAAAAGAAAGATTAAAGCTGATGGTTTAAATTTCACAAATTGCATTAAATGCGGAGGAAGTGGCCAAAGTGTAAGAATAGCAAATACGATTTTGGGTAGAATGCAAACAACAACTACATGTCCTAATTGCAATGGGGTAGGCCAGGTAATTAAAGACAGACCTAAAGGAAGTGATTCAAATGGAATGGTTTATTCTGAAGAAACCGTTAGCATTAAAATTCCCCCCGGAGTTGAAGAAGGTATGCAGTTAAAAGTATCGGGTAAAGGAAATGAATCCTTAGGCAACGGAATAGCAGGTGACTTGATCGTTCTAATTGAGGAATTAGTTCATGATAAATTTATTAGAGATGGTAGTCACTTACATTTTGATTTGTATGTGTCATTTTCTGAGGCTACATTGGGTTGTTCTAAAGAGGTGCAGCTTGTGGAGGGTAAAGTTAGAATTAAACTTGAATCTGGGATTCAATCTGGCAAAACTCTTCGCTTAAGAGGTAAAGGTTTGCCAGATTTAAATTCTTACGGCAAGGGAGATCTTTTGGTTCATATTAATGTATGGACACCACAGACTTTGAACAGAGAACAAAAGCAATTTTTTCAAAAAATGGATGGAGATGAAAACTTTGTGCCAAGACCTGAAAAGTCTGACAAATCATTCTTTGAAAAGGTAAAGGATATGTTTTCTTAAGATTCATTTTATGAAAAAAATTCTGATTATTGAGGATGAGGAGCCAATTAGAAGAGTTTTGAAAAGAATCCTGTCTGATGAATGCCCTGATTATAAAATTTTTGAGGCGAGTGACGGGACTGATGCAATTGAAAAGCTTTCAAAAGATAAATTCGATCTCGCTGTGTGCGATATTAAAATGCCTAAAATAGACGGTCTAGATGTTCTTAAATTTGCCACTAAAAAGGATTTTACAACACCTTTTATAATGCTAACAGGCCATGGAAATGTAGAAACTGCTGTTGATGCTATGAAAATAGGAGCATTTGATTTCATTGAAAAACCTCCAGATTTAAATAGATTACTAATTTCTGTTAGAAATGCTTTTAAAATAAAAAATCTACAAAGTGAGAACAGTAGACTTAAAAAAAGACTTATTAAAAAGCACGAAATGATTGGTAGTTCCACCAAGTTTAAAACTGTTTTAAAGTTAATTGATAAAGTTGCTCCTACTAATGCAAGAGTGTTAATTACAGGAGAAAATGGAACTGGAAAAGAAATGGTGGCACAGCAAATCCATTTTAAGAGTCTTAGATGCGAAAAACCCCTGATAGATGTAAATTGCGCTGCTATACCATCTGAATTAATTGAAAGTGAATTGTTTGGTCACGTGAAAGGATCTTTTACATCAGCAATTAAAGACCGTGTTGGAAAATTTGAATTAGCTAATGGTGGTTCACTTTTTTTGGATGAAATTGGTGATTTAAGTCTTAAAGCTCAGGCAAAAGTTTTAAGAGCTTTACAAGAAGGCAAAATTCAGAAAGTAGGTAGTGAAAAAGAAATTGAAGTAGATGTTAGAATTATTGCTGCTACCAATAAGAATATTAAAAAGTTAATTGAATCAAATCATTTTAGAGAAGATCTCTTTCATAGACTAGCAGTAATTGAAATAAAAATTCCAACTCTATCCGAAAGGAAGTCTGATATAAAAATTTTGTGCAACTATTTTATTAAACAAATATCCAATGAGCAAGGTTTATCAAAAAAGAAAATTAGTAAAGAAGCAATAAGCACTTTAGAAAATTATCCATGGAGTGGGAACATACGTGAATTAAGAAATGTTATTGAGAGGTTAATGATTCTCGGTGAAAATCCAATATCTGTTGAAAATATAAAAATGTATGCTCCTAAATAAATTAAATTTTTATAGAATTTTTTTTCTAACTTTTTCAAAAATTTTAGTAGCGCAATCTGAAGTTGAAAATAACATACAGGTTCTATTTCAAAAATCATTGACTGAGGGCAAAAGTTACGAGTGGCTCGATCATTTATCAAATAAAATTGGAGGGAGGTTGTCGGGTTCACTAAATTTACAAAGAGCAATTGAATGGTCTAAAAGCGAGCTTAAGAACTTAGGTTTAGACAAAGTGTATCTTCAACCGGTAATGGTACCGAAATGGATTCGCGGGACATTTGAATATGCGAATATTGAAACAAGTCCTGGTAACACGATTAATGTCCCTGTTTGTGCTCTAGGAGGTTCTATTTCAACCCCATTAGGAGGACTTAGAGCAAAGGTAATTGAAGTTAAGTCATTTGATGAACTTTCAAAAAGGAAAAACGAAGTGGATGGGAAAATTGTTTTTTTTAACAGACCAATGCGTGCGGATTTTGTAAATACATTCGACGCTTATTCTGATGCGGTTAATCAGAGAACACAAGGAGCTGAAATTGCTGCTAAATTGGGTGCTGTCGGAGTTATTGTTCGTTCATTAAATTTAAAACTAGATGATCAACCCCATACAGGTACTATGAGCTATGGAACTTTACCATTGAACAAAAGAATTCCAGCTGCATCAATTAGTACAAATGGAGCGGAACTCCTTAGCTCGATGCTTTCTTTAAATAAAAATCTTAAATTTTATTTAAAACAAACTTGTAAAAATTTGCCTGATGTAAAATCATTTAATGTAATCGCAGAAATCAAGGGGAGTAAGTACCCAGATGAAATTATGGTTGTTGGGGCCCATCTTGATTCTTGGGATCTCGGAGATGGTGCCCATGATGATGGAGCTGGAGTAGTACAATCAATGGAAGTTCCTCGGTTATTGAAAAAAATTAATTACAAACCAAAAAGAACATTAAGAATAGTACTTTTTATAAATGAAGAAAATGGACAAAGGGGAGCTATCAAATATAATGAAGAATCAAAAATCAAGAAAGAAAATCATGTCTTTGCAATAGAGTCTGATACAGGAGGATTTTCTCCTAGTGGTTTTAGTATTGATTCAAATGAGGAAAAGTTTAAAATTATTGAAAAATGGAGTACTTATTTTAAACCTTACCTTATCCACCATTTTGAGAAGGGCAGAAGTGGTGCTGATATATCTTTTTTAAAAAGTAAAAATAATGTTTTAGTCGGTTTTAGAACAGATTCACAAAGATATTTTGAGTATCACCATTCAGAAAATGATGTTTTTTCCTCAATTAGCAAAAGGGAACTAGAGCTTGGTGCAGCAAGTATGGCATCTTTGGTTTATCTAGTAGATTATTTTAAACTCTGATTTTGGTCAAATTATTCGATTACACTAGAGAATTTAAATACAACTTAACATTATCTTATCCTGTTACCCTAGGGCTTTTAGGGCATACTATTGTCCAGTTGATCGATAATATAATGGTTGGTAAATTAGGAACTAGTGAACTAGCGGCTGTGTCTTTAGGTAATAGCTTTATCCTAATTGCTATGTCTATTGGAATTGGATTTTCTACTGCATTAACTCCGTTGGTGTCTGAGTCAATTGGAAAGAAAAATAGTCACGAAAAAGATTTCCTAAATCACGGATTCTTGTTGTGCTTACTTTTAGGATTGTTAATGTTTTTTAGCGTACACAATTTAAAAGATTATCTCTTTGTTATGGGACAACCTTCAAATGTTGTTTTTTTAGCTTACCCTTACATAAAGTGGGTTTCAATATCATTAATTCCCCTTATTACTTTTCAAGCTTTTAAACAATTCACAGATGGTTTATCAATGACTCTTCCTGCTATGTACGCTACATTTTTTTCAAATCTTATTAATATTATTTTAAATTATATTTTGATTTTTGGAAAATTTGGTTTTCCCTCATTGGGAATTGAAGGAGCTGCGATAGGAACACTAATAGCAAGATTTTCGTCTTTGATATTTATTATTTTTTATTTTTATTACACCAGAAATTTAAGAGATTACTTATCTACCATTTCGCGAATAAATTTTAACTTTAAAGTACTTAAAAAAATAATTTTTTTAGGCTTTCCTTCTGCACTTCAAATGTTTTTTGAAGTCCTTTTCTTTATAGCGGCCATATGGATGTCTGGATTACTGGGAAAAAATGAACAAGCTTCAAATCAAATTGCATTAAACCTCTCATCAATGACATTTATGGTTGCTATGGGTTTTTCAGTTGTAGCTATGATAAGGGTAGGCGAAATGTATGGAAAAAGAGATGTTATAAATCTAAAAAGAATCGCATATTCTTTATTTCTTATAATACTACTATTTGATATATTTTTTTGTTTGATTTTCTTGCTTTTCAATGAATATCTCCCATGGATTTATTTAAGTAAAACTGTCGATAAATCAATGTCAGATGTCTTTCAGGTAATTGAGATTTCTTCAAAACTTATCTTGATATCAGGCGTATTTCAGATTTTTGATGGATTACAATCAGTTGTTTTAGGTGCATTAAGAGGCATCCAAGACGTGTTTATTCCAACGGTATTAATTTTTATTGCTTATATAATAGTTGGTTTACCTGTATCATATTATCTAGGACTAAATACTCATTTAGGAGTTGTTGGGATTTGGATTGGTTTATTAGTCGGTTTAGTGTCATCATCATTTTTTTTACTTTTAAGGTTCAGTTATGATTTAAATCTTATTTATAACAAAAGGTAATTTGTATTGTATGATTGAAGAAATTATAGATTTTGATAAGGCTATTTTTTTATATCTAAACTCTTTAGGTTCCAAAAGTTTTGATTTTTTTTGGTTGTTAATAACAAATAAATTTTTAAATTTTATTGTATATTTTTCACTTTTGTTTGCTGTATTTAAAAAATACGGTGTAGATAAAGCATTAAATATTTTTTTATCAGCATTAATTTTAATTCTTATAGTTGATCAAGCCACAAACTTATCAAAATTTTTTTTTGGGAGACTTAGACCTTGTCATGATGAACAAATATCATTGTTGTCAAGATTAGTCTCTAGTTACTGTGGTGGTAAATTTAGTTTTTTCTCTGCCCATGCGTCAAACTCCTTTGCTCTTGCTACTTTTTTCTCTTTTATTTTTAAGAAATTAAAAATTTTGAGAATTTTAATTATGTTTTTAGCATTAATGATAGCATATAGCCGAATTTACATAGGAGTGCATTATCCATTGGATGTTATAAATGGAGCACTGTTTGGAGTGTTTTTTTCAATCACATATATCTATTTTATAAATAAATATTTTAAAAATAGATTATTTAATTTTTAAAAGATTCTTTTAATAACTCAGGATATAATTTTTTAAATCGGTTGATCCTTGGAATAGAAATATTTTTAACATATAAATCATTAGGATTTAATTTTTCATAATTTTGATGATACTCCTCGGCATAATAAAAAACCTCAAATGGCAAAATTTGTGTTACAATTTTCTTTTCGAATATCTTATTTTTCTCTAAGAGTTTTATATAGTCTTGAATAAGTTTTTTTTCTTGCTCTCCTTGATAAAAAATAATTGACCTGTATTGTTCACCTCGATCTGGACCTTGCCTATTTAATGTAGTTGGGTCATGAGATCCAAAGAAGACCTGTAATAAAGTTCCATACCCAATTTCTTCAACATTATAAAGAACTTCTACTGCTTCTGCATGACCAGTTCTTCCAGTTCCTATTTGGTTATATGTCGGATTTTTTAAATAACCCCCTGAATACCCAGAATATACCTCATAAACCCCCTTGACACTCTCAAATACTGCTTCTACACACCAAAAACATCCTGAAGCAAAATACGCTTTCTTTAAATTTTTATAGGTACTAGCTGGTGGTTGCCATACAGGATTTTCATTGTCTTTTAGTTGTCCTAAAGATATACAAGAATTGAACAAAATTGCTAGAATAATGTATCTCATAATTTTAATTGATTAAGTTTTAAATGTTAAATGTAAATTTAATAAGCTCGTCTGCAAATCTATTCCAGGAATACTTTTTTTTATTTTTTTTAATATTTCTAATGTAATTATAATTATTTTTTTTGTCTAAAACAATGTTAATTGCATTCGCTAAATCTTCGGGAGTATTATTAAATACAACCCCTGATTTATCATCTTCAACAAATGAGGTTAAACCTTCCAAATTAGATACAACAATTGGTTTATCAAACAAATAGGATAAAGAAATTACCCCACTTTGTGAAGCTGTTTTGTATGGTAAGATTACAGCTTTTGATTTTAGAAAATAATTTTTGATTTCATCATTTCCAACAAATTTGTCAACAATATTTACTCTTTCCTTTAGATTCAACTTTTTTATCAAGTTTAAATATTTCTTTTTGTTATCGTAAAATTCACCAACTATTAATAATTTAAAATTATGGTTATATTTTAAGGAATTTATTAAGGTTTCCAGACCTTTATATTTTCTTACTAGACCAAAAAATAAAACAAAATCAGATTCAGATCTAGAATAATTTTTTGACTCAAAAATTTTAAATTTACTTTTACTAGGAATAGGATGGAAACCTATTAAAATTTTCTTTTCAATTGTTTTTTTTATTTGTCCGGCAACAGCTTGCGAAAATGTTACTAGCATATCCATTGAATTTCCAAAAAGCATATTAAGTTTTTTGTCCCATATTTTTGGTTCGTGATGTTCCCAATTATCAATCAATCCAACAGTTTTAATAGATCGATCAAGTTTACTTTTTATATAACACCAACAGAGGCTTATTAGTGGTGTCCAATATCTAAAAATCACTATTCTTGGCCTGATGGCATTTATTCTTTTTGCAACAGATTTCCAATTAAAAAAATTGTAAGCATGAATGAATCTCTTTGAACCAAACTTATTTTTTTGATTTTTTGTTTCATCAAATTGACTCCTCCCTGGGAAAAGTATTTTTGGATAAAGCTTTGTAAAAGTCCAAACTTCTACTTTAAATTCTTTAGACGAAAGTTCTTCAGCTAGATAATTTTGTGTTTCTGCAATCCCGCCTCTAAATGGTTTTGCTGGGCCTAAAAGAAGGTAATCAAGCTTTTTTTCTTGCATTTCTTTCAAACTGTTTTACTTTCCTTTGGGATGTAGTTTGAAACTGTTAGTGTAAGAAATATTGAAAACATGAAATAAAAATTGAATAAGTAGAAGTTGAAATTTTCAATTTCAATCATGTTGTTTATAAAGAATATTCCCAACATCAGTCTTATAAACTCAATGTACGATGCCCAATTGTAACTGTCCATAATAGATGTAAATCCAAAAATGGTAGTTAAAATAAAAACGGAATAAAATATCTTTAAATTGCTATCTAATTCATCATATCCAATTAATAAAAACCACAATGCAGTGTTAATGAATATAAAATTAAACAGAGCATAAAAAATATGAATATTTTTATATTCAATTTTATATTTCTGTTGATTATAGACATCGATTATTTTATCTCTTTTGATTTTAGTTTCAACGTCATCAGGTCTCCATCCAGTTGGCATAAACCAAATTTTAATTTTATTTATTAATTTTCTAGTATACCATGCATCTATAATTAAATACCATAGATGCTGAAAATTTATGATAAATGGGTTCCATGTATTTACAGGTTTCAATGTGCCATAAACACATGGAATATTTTCGAGTTCTTCCTGAAAAGTTCCAAATAACCTATCCCAAATGCAAAAAATTGCAGAAAGGTTTTTATCTATATATTCCTTATTGATTGCGTGGTGTACTCTGTGTTGAGATGGAGTAACAAGAATATATTCTAAAAATCCTAATTTACCTATATGTTTTGTATGATACCAAAATTGGCCAAATAAATGAAGTGGGGCTAGTAATGAAATTACCTTGTGTGGTACTCCAAAAATTGCAGCTGGAATTAAAAAAATTGCACCATAACCAAGTAAATTGGAAATACTTTGTCTTAAAGCGCATGCTAAATTAAATTCTTGGCTACTATGATGAATAACGTGTTGATTCCAAAAAAAATTAATTGAGTGATTTAGCCTGTGGTTCCAGTAACTTGCAAAATCCAAACACAAAAAAGCAACAATATATAAAACTATACTTTCATTTAAATCTATGATTGAAATTGATTTTTTTATAAATGGATAAGAGATTATAATGATTCCAATTCCAAGTAGATCCTTCAATAAGTTTGTGATACCGGAGCTTAAACTTGAAAGTGTATCCATAAAGCTATAGTAGTGTTTTTTTGAAATTAACCCATAAAGAATTTCTAATAAAACAAGAAAGAAAAAAATAGGAATGGCTATGGTTAAAACGTTAGCGTAAGTACTCATTTATATTTTAAATTTTAATTTTTTCAATTAACACCCACTCCCCACTTTTAATTAATGGAATTGCCATTTTAAATTTAATTATTTTATCATCACCGTTTTTAACATTTTGTATTTTTACTTTTTCATTTCTACCTATTTTAGGCATTTCCCTAACAATTGTCTCAACTTTTTGATTATTACTGGCATTTGAACCGATGGCTCTTTGTTTAGCTGCTAACTCCTCTGAATTTAAAACTTCATCTTTTGATGTTTTTAATTTGTTGGTAATTTTGGATGTTTTTGCCTCCTGAATAGATGGATTTTGACTAGGAATATTTCCTTTTAGGAGGAAAGAGATTATGTCTCTGTTAAGAGAACTAGTCATATTTTTAAACAACTCAAAAGATTCAAATTTATAAATTAAAAGTGGATCTTTTTGTTCATGAACAGCTAACTGAACGGATTGTTTCAATTCATCCATTCTTCTTAGATGATTTTTCCAAGATTCGTCCAAAATTGCAAGGCTTATATTCCTTTCAAAATCATCTATAAGCTGTTTACCATTTGATTTGTAAGCTTTTTCGAGGTTAGTTACAACATTTAAGGTTTTGTTTCCATCCGAAAATGGAACTACAATTTTTTCAAATTTGTTTCTTGGGTCTTCATAAACATTTTTAATTACAGGAAACGATAGAGAAGCGTTTATTTCACCTTTTCTTTTGTAGATATTATAGATTTCTTTAAATGTTGTTTCAATCAATAATTTTTCATCACCGTTTTCAAATTCTTCCAAGCTTATCGGTGGTGAAACAGAAAAAATACTTATTACACTATATTCGTAATTTTTGTAATCTTTACTTGATAGACTTTGAGTTACAATCTCATCACAGGTATCATATAATAGATTAGCAATGTCCAATTTTAGTCTATTTCCTTGAAGAGCATTTTTTCTTCTTTTGTAAATTACTTCTCTTTGAGAATTCATTACATCATCATATTCCAAAAGTCTTTTTCTTATTCCAAAATTATTTTCTTCTACCTTTTTTTGAGCTCTTTCAATAGATTTTGTCATCATGGAATGTTGTATTACTTCCCCTTCTTCAAGTCCCATTCTGTCCATTACTTTCGCCACTCTATCTGATCCAAATAAACGCATCAAATTGTCTTCAAGAGAAACATAAAATTGAGAACTACCTGCGTCTCCTTGTCGTCCAGATCTTCCTCTTAACTGCCTATCTACTCTTCTTGAATCATGTCTTTCAGTTCCAATTATTGCTAAACCACCTGCGCTTTTTACTTCTTCTGATAGTTTTATATCTGTTCCTCTTCCCGCCATATTTGTAGCGATTGTCACTATACCACTTTGTCCAGCTTCTGCAACAATTTCGGCTTCTTTTTTATGAAGTTTAGCATTTAATACATTATGTTTTATTTTACGTATGTTGAGCATTTTGCTTAATAATTCAGAAATTTCAACTGAGGTGGTACCTAGTAAAACAGGTCGTCCATTTTTAGAGAGTTCACTAACTTCGTTTATAACAGCATTATATTTTTCCCTCTTTGTTTTGTAGATTAAATCATTTTCATCTTTCCTTGCAATTGGTCTATTGGTTGGGATCTCAATAACATCCAATTTGTAAATTTCCCAAAACTCTCCAGATTCAGTAATAGCTGTTCCAGTCATTCCAGAAAGCTTATTATACATTCTGAAGTAATTTTGCAATGTTACAGTGGCGAACGTTTGGGTAGCAGATTCGATTTTGACATTTTCTTTAGCTTCAATTGCTTGATGTAGACCATCAGAATATCTTCTTCCATCCATAATTCTACCGGTTTGTTCGTCTACTATCAAAACCTTGTTGTCCATAACTACATACTCAGTGTCTTTTTCAAATAATGTGTATGCTTTGAAAAGCTGATTCATAGTATGAATTCTTTCACTCTTTATAGAATAGTCTTGAAATAATTTATTCTTTTTTTCTGCTTCGTCTTTAGGTTCAAGGTTTTGATTTTCAATTTTTGCTATTTCAGTTCCAATGTCAGGAAGTATGAAAAAATTTTTATCTTCTACACTCTCAGACAAACTTTCAACCCCTTTTTCAGTTAACTCTATCGAATTATTTTTTTCGTCAATAACAAAATATAGTTCAGAGTCAATTATATGCATTTCCCTATTGTTATCTTGCATATAGAAGTTTTCTGTTTTTTGTAATAGCAGCTTGATTCCATCTTCACTTAAAAACTTAATCAGTGCTTTATTTTTAGGTAGTCCACGAAAGACTCTAAACAAAAGTTTTCCTCCTTCATCATTATCTCCATTAGAAATCTTCTTTTTAGCTTCTGAGAGTACGTTAGTAAGCATTTTTCTTTGAAAACTATACAAATCGTATACTTTAGGTTTTAATTTATCAAATTCATGTCTTTCTCCTTCAGGAACCGGACCTGAAATTATTAAAGGTGTTCTAGCATCGTCAATTAAAACAGAATCTACTTCGTCTACAATAGCAAAATTGTGAATCCTTTGAACTATATCGTCTGGAGAATGAGACATATTGTCCCTTAAGTAGTCAAATCCAAATTCATTATTGGTTCCATATGTCACATCAGCTCCGTAAGCGTTCTTTCTTTCTTTACTATTGGGTCTGTGTTTGTCAATACAGTCAACTGATAACCCATGAAACTCAAAAATTGGTGCCATCCACGCACTATCTCTTTTTGCTAGGTAGTCATTAACAGTAACAAGATGAACACCTTTACCAGCTAACGCATTTAAATAGATTGGAAGGGTTGCTGCAAGGGTCTTACCTTCTCCAGTTTGCATTTCAGATATTTTTCCTTGATGTAAGGCAATGCCTCCAATTAATTGTACATCATAATGAATCATGTCCCATTTTATTTGCTTACCTGCCGCATCCCATTCATTTGACCAAATTGTTTTATTGTCAATAATATTCACATAATTTTTTTCTTGTGAGAGAATTCTATCATATTCTGAAGTAGATACTTCAATTTTCGAGGAATTATAGAATCTTCTACATGTTTCTTTAACTACAGCAAATGCTTCAGGCAGAAGTTGGTCTAGAGTCTTATTTATTTTTTCGTAGATTAACTTTTCTAGTTCATCAACTTTGGTATATAAATTTTGAGTTTTGATTATATCTTGCGAATTTGATATATCAATTCTGATTTTTTTAACTTCAATGTTAAATTTCTCTGTTTCAGATTTAATTTTCTCTTTAAAATAATTTGTTCGATGCCTTAGTTCGTCGTTCGATAATTTTTCTAAACCGGAACCAATCGCTTTAATTTCATTTACTATGGGTAAAATTGATTTTAAATCTTTCTTGGTTTTATCACCCACAAAGACTTTTAAAATAGTATTGAATAGACCCATAATATCTTCAATTAAAAG
>MDTG01085455.1_pt1 | contig 16641 bp, 15 predicted proteins | sample 811421 | NCBI WGS metagenome assembly MDTG01 (sample SAMN05326645, study PRJNA326480) | marine metagenome | isolation source: seawater | place: Pacific Ocean: South East | collected 2011
CCTTCGCCTACCGTATCGACTCGCGTTGCAATGATGTTCAACGTCTCGATATGTTTGAGAAATTTCCAAACCGTCGTGTGGCTACGAGGTTTGACTTCATATTCCTCGCAGACGACTGCATAGATTGATTCAACATCTTTGCTGGTCATGAATTCGGCCTTTCGCAACCTTCTGCAAATACCAAGTAGGACCAACATCGAGTGCCCCGATAACTCGTCAAGGACATCCTCTGGCATCACTTGCGGGACATCTCGTGCCTTCGTCTGAACATGTTCCGCCATGATGATCCTGTGACCATCTGATTCAGCGTGTTCGACAGCCGCCTTGAGCAATTCAATCACCTGTCGGGCATCACCAGATGGGGCTGCAGACGTGGCGATAAGTTTCAGAATTTCTTCATCCCATGATTTGGAATTCAAAGCATCTTCAGCTCGTTGACGAGCTATGGCAAGAAGTCCTTTCATTTCGTACGGTGGAATCGGTAGATGATTGGTATGTCCAAATCTGGAAATAACAGCGTTCTCGAGAACGTCGAGAACTTGCTCTTGACTAATAAGAATCAATGAAAGCGTACCACTTCCTTCTTGATCCTCATCGATTCGAAGCAACTGATAGATTAGGTCATTCCCTGATTTTCTCAACAAGTGGTCGACCTCGTCCAAGACGATAATGAGATGACGTCCATTGTTCCTCAGCAACTTTCTGAGACTACTCAACAACTCGCCCATCGAGAGCCCACGATCGGGATGGCCAGGGTCCAAAGACTGAACGATGCGCTGTGCAACACGCACATTGGTTGTTGCATTTCGACAGTTGATGTGAACGCTTCGAATTGGCCGTTTGTTTCGTAGATGATGTTCAATATCACGGCAAAACGTTCGAGCAAGGAGAGTTTTTCCGCTTCCAACAGGGCCGGTAATAACGACATTTGCACTTCCGTTTGGATGAGCGATGGAGTGAAATTTCCCTGCAAGTAACTCTTGGATATCCCCTCGACCGACCATGACTTCCGGAATGTAGTCAAAGTCGAGAGGATCAGGATGCAACAAGATGAATCCTGAACCAATTCGGTCGAGATAGTCGCTCATACTGAATCAGTCTTGATGCCAACCGTTCTTGAACACTCGCTCGTTTCCAAGCAAAAGAATGCGAAGTTCAAGGTATTTCATCGAATTGATAACCAAGTTCCCATTTCTTCTCGCCGAGCGCAACTTCAAGCTCGAATGGTGTAATCAGAGGTTTTGCATATTTGACGGCATCATCGATGGCGATTCTTGGGCATGCTGTGTTAACAAACGCATCAACAGGATAGAAATCAATTAATTCAGGTCCAACGTGTTCAAGAGCGAGTAGGTAGCCCTTTTTGCCGTGCTTTTCCAGCAAACGCTTCATTCTCAATGCGAGCGTTCGTCGCATTTGTCCTGGTTTTTCACCAATCAAGATGCCAAATTTTTCAGCATCCATGGATGCCATAATCAAACCGAATCGTTGGCGGAGAATACGCTCAATTCGCTCGAACGACATCTCAATCGCATCGCCTGAATATGGATCGAGCATAGCCAATGGTTTTCCAGTATGAAGGACCAAGCCAATGGGGTGAAAATCGCCACTGCCGAGGAAGAGATAGTGTCCAATGGTATCGTCATCGCCCGAGTAGTTGCATCCGAGAACTTGACCTGGAAATGTAAGTCGTGCTCCACCCATCGGGATGGTAACATCAAAACCGGCTTGTTCCAGTCGGTCATGGAATTCTGGAAGAAGGTGCAGATGTTGGATGCTTCCAACCAATCCAAGTTTCGTATCCTTGAGTGGCGTCATTCGTCCAACTGCATCCATAAAGCGCTCTTGAGCTTCCTCTTCGGTCAATTCTCCAGATGGTTGTTCTGCCATTCTCTTCTTTGCGATTTGAAGATGAGCCTTGAGCATTGGTAGGACCGGAGCAAGTTTAGGATCTCCGTCGTAGGTCACATCTATGAATTGCGTTGGCATACCTGAGTCGATGTTCATCTGTGAATGTCCCAAATGAGCAACAAGTTCGACACCCATCATCTTCATCTTATCGTGGACCAAATCGCATGCTCCATAGCACGGATCGGCTGCAAGGACCACTTTGGCACCTGAACCAGATTCTATCTCATCCATCATTTCAAGTGCTTGCATCTTCAACCCTTCTGGAACCTGAAGAGCAACCAAACGATTGTCGTTCCTCTGAATGCGTTGAATCAATTCTTCCAATTGGAAATCGTGTCTGTTTAAATCCATCAAATCACCTCGTCCAAGAGAACAACCTTTCCATCATCCATTTCTAAGCGTACAAGGGATGATATCTTGATGTGAGGATATTTTTGTTGCAGTTGTTTGAGGCCGGGTCCCTTTTCGACAACGACAATGACTGCGTCGATGATTGCACCAATCTTCTCAACGCCCTGAAGAATTGCATCGAGTGTTCCTCCAGTTGAGAGGACATCGTCGACAATGAGCACTCGCTCACCTTTTTGAATATCATTCAGGAACATTGAGCCTTTGGAATAGCCAGTGGATTGGTCGATGGCAACCTCGCCTTCAAGGCCATAGGATCGCTTGCGGACGACCACTTGCGGTCGTTCGTTTCGCATGGACAATGGGCTTGTGAGTGGTAGACCCATCGCTTCGATTCCTAGAATAAGATCCACGGATTCCCAAACGACGATGCTTTCAATGATCTCAACAACAGCTGTTAGTACGGACGGTTCAAGGCGTGGTACACCGTCTGTCAATGGATGAATAAAGTAGGGATAGTCTCCCTTCCAAATAATTGGAGCAGCAAGAAGTGAATCCTTCAATCGATGCAATGCTTCGCTCATGCGCCCACTTCTTCCAATCAAATCTCGGAGAGATACTCGACATATTCATCAGGTTCGAGGAGATTCTCCATATCGAATTGGAAGGGTTGTAGGACCAAAATCCAACCAAGATCGTATGCGGATTCATTGACGAGGTCAGGATTGATTTCGACTTCACCATTGACTTCGGTAATTGTGCCTGAAAATGGAGCAATGAAGGCAATCTTTTCGTCAGCAGTCCACAGCGAAAACATGTCTTGGCCTTCATCTACAACTGTTTCAGCTTGCGGAAGAATCACTCGAAGGACTTCACCAATTTCGACACCCATGAATTCGCTGATTCCGACCATGATCTTCTCATCGTCCTTTTCCTGATACCATAGATGGTCAATCGAGTACTTTCGGTTGTGTGCAATGTTAAATTCAACTACTTCTTCATCCAAGTAACATCACCTATACGCGGCTCAAACATCTCATATATGAACCTCGCTATTTCCGCTTTGATATGGCCATAGCACATCCATTAAGTGAGGACCGCCCTTGGAGGCCATTGGTGAGGAGATGGACTTCAAAGCAACCGACGAACAGGAAATGATTCGTGAAATGGTACGAGACTTCGCCGAAACGGTCCTTGCGCCAACGGTCGAGCATAGAGACCAGACACAAACGCCTCCATCGGAAGAATGGAAGCAGTTCCTTGAACTTGGTCTCCAAGGTGTTACAGTTCCAGAAACATACGGCGGTATGCCAGTTGATGACATCTCAGAATCAATCATTGTCGAGGAATTAGCTCGCGTCGATCCGTCATTTTCTGTCATGTACTGTGTTCATGTCGGATTGTGTGCAAAAACAATCGCATTACATGGTGATGAATATCAAAAACAAACCTACCTCTCTCGGCTCGCAGATGGTGAAGTAGGCGCATACTCACTTTCCGAAGCAGGCGCAGGGACAGATGCTGCTGCAATGTCTTGCAAAGCGAAACTTTCGGATGATGGAACACATTACATCCTCAACGGCGAAAAGATGTGGGTCACCAATGGAGCACAGGCGAAAATCATCGTCTTGTTTGCCAAAGATGTTGGTCATCCTGATTATGGTGTCAAAAGACATGGTGGAACAACAGCATTCATCGTCGATGCATCATTTGAAGGATTCTCGGTTGGAAAGAAAGAAGATAAGCTTGGAATTCGCTCATCCGACACCTGTACACTCGTTCTCGAAAACTGCAAAGTTCCCGTTGAAAACGTGATTAAGGGTGCTGGAAATGGTTTCCCCATTGCAATGAATGCTCTGGATAATTCCAGAATTGGTATTGCCGCTCAAGGGCTTGGTATTGCTCAGGGTGCATATGAAGCCTCGCTGAAGTATGCGCATGAGCGGGAAGCATTCGGTAAGCCAATCGCTCATCATCAGATGATCATGGGATACTTGGCGGACATGGCAACTCGAATTGAGGCCGCTCGTCATTTGGTCTACAAGGCATCTTGGGCAAAGCAACAACATTACGAACACAATGGGCCTCGTCATACCAAGGAAGCCAGCATGGCAAAATTGTATGCAGGAGATACAGCCATGTGGGTTTCAGAGCGAGCCATTCAGGTTCATGGAGGATATGGATACACCAAAGAGTTCCCAGTTGAGCGATTCTTTAGGGATGCGAAGATTACACAAATCTATGAAGGAACACAAGAAGTTCAGCGAATCGTCGTTGCACGTAGCCTTCTATAGGTATTGGAACTCTGTTGCAGCAAAGATTGCTCGTTTGCGACCAACGTTCCAATCACAAATTTGCGCATCCGCTTCAATCGTATGCTTTGACTGGAACATCATGGTCTGCTCGTTTGCTACAGCGGGTAGCTGAAGTTCAACCTCAATGTCGCTGTTCTCGGATAATGTCCCAATAACCGTCATGCCATTCTTCAATGGCCCTTGACCAACAAGTGTCTTTTCGATCGACGAAATATGAATCTGACAAGACTGTGATGTTGATTGTGCAATCATTTCTCGGCGTTCACTACTGAGTTTCATTCCTTCGAGAATCTCAATGAATCGTGCATGACCTACCATTGTCCCATCCTCTTCTAGAAGGATTGGTTGTGGTTTAGCTTTTGCAGCCTCTTCCTCACGCTTCGCCTGTTCAGCGGCCTCTCGCTCAGCCGCTTCGATTGCTTGTTGTTCCTCTAGCAAACGTTGTCGTTCCGCTTCTTTTTGTCGAATGAGTTCTTCAGCTTGCCTTCTGGCTTCCGCCTCAAGTTCGTGATCAAGTTCTTCGAATTCATCCACTTCAGCGTCGGAAGTTGCTTCAGGTACCGGCGTTTCCTCAATGCCACTTGGTAAACCGATGGCTTCGAAATACGTGTGTAAATCAGCAACCGTCACGTTTCCGTCTTTGTCCATGTCGAGAACCGACATGAGTCCGTTGATTACCCAGCCAGGTGGTTGCGTTCCAGTGGTCCTCTCAAGTGCAGAGGACAATTCAACGGGCTGAATGGTTGCATCCATGTTTGTATCGATCATCTCGATGATTTCTTTTCCAGTAAGACCAGATCCAATCAACCAACTCGTAAATTGCGTATTCAATTGACCAATCATTGGATTTGTTGCAACCATTTCTTGAATATGTTGTTCCATTTTCGCTTTTATTGCAGTTTTGACAGACAATCTGACACGTCCCCAACCATCTCGGTATGTTAAGACTAGCCGCTTAAGGGAATTGAAGTTTTGGCCAACGCGATGCGTCGTCTGTCTGCCACGATAGCGTACAAAGCAATCGATCAATCTCGTCCAAGGATTGTAAGTTACGAGCGATCTGTTCGTAGAACAACCATGCCTTGAGCGCTCCAAGTTTTGGCCCTTCTGATATGTTTGTTTGTTGCATGATGTAGTCACCGGACGCCAAAGGCTGTTCATCGAAATCGATCTTGAGTCGATTCAAACGGTCGATGCATCGTTGAACATCCTCTTCTGAGAAATCGCTTGCCCAAGCATAATCAGCAGCAAACAACTTCTCAATCTGCAGATGTTGATGACTCCATGTTCCAATCACAGCAGCATAAATTCGGATAGAGGAATCCATATCCTCAGGTATATGACCCAATTTCGAATGGCGGAAAAGAAATTCTTTTTTCTCCTTCGCACTCAGGCGAAGTGTTGTTGCAAAGCCTTCACATTCCGTCGAGTTGAAGTTTCTCATCAATACAACAAGACGGTCGATGACATCATCGCCATCGAGTTGGTTCAGCAGTTGGATGGCCGGATCATGTTGAAGCCAGTCGATGCCAAAGAGTTGTTTCAGAATTCCGTCATCGGCCATTCTTTGAACAATTTCAGAAGCCTGTTTACCCAGAAGAATTCGCTTGAATTCGGACCAGATGCGCTCTGATGCGATGTGTGAAAGCATTGACTTCGTGGTTCGTAATGCTTCAGCAAGTTGGCTCTCTGGCCACCAAATTCCTGCCTTGCCTTGATCAATGAATCGATAACATCGCAAGATGCGTAACGCATCTTCACTTAATCGCTTAACCGGTTCGCCAACAGAACGTATACGTTGGTTGTCCAAATCATCGCACCCATTGAATGGATCGTAATATGTTTGTTTTGAGACATTGACTGCGATAGCATTCATGGTCAAATCTCTTCTTGAGAGGTCGACGAGAAGCGAATCTCCCCAGTGGACTTCATCAGGCCGACGACCATCATTGTATCCAAGTTCAGTTCGTAATGTTGTGACTTCGTAACTGTCCCCTTCATTTCGGAAGGTTATGGTCCCGTATTTTCGACCTGTTGGAATCGTATCTGGATATGCTTCCATTGCTTCAGGTGTCATCGTTGTTGCAAGGTCGTACTCATTGATTCCCGTGCCTAGAAGAGCATTTCGAATTGCTCCACCAACGATCCAGACATGTGCATCGTTCTTATGGAACCAATCAAGTACATTAATCAGGCTCTTTGGAAGCCGTTCAACCATGGTTTTCAAACGTGGTAAAAGAGGTAAACTCTCCATTCCGCGCTCGGGTTGCATGGTCGACATACATTCTTGCGTATACATCCAAGACAAAGCATTATCCTGTGAATTCTGTTAGACAGAGCATGTCTTGGGAGGAAAGCGATGTACGGTTGGTTCCTGTCGAGTGGTTGAAAGCACACGAAGAAATCAAATTCAAGAACATGGAAAAGCTCCTTGAGATGACCCTCAAGTGGGATGGGTTCACAAAGCCATTGATCGCTGATAAGGCAACAGGAACGATTCTTGATGGGCATCATCGTTTTGCAGTTGCACAGCGGTTGGAACTTGCCAGAATACCCGCTGTTTGCATCGATTATCTAAATGATAATACGGTCGAGCTTGAACTCTGGCCCGCATCATCATTGGAGTCGATTTCGAAGCAGGACGTCGTCGATATGGCCCTCTCATCAAACCTTTATCCTCCAAAAACAACCAGACACCGTATCTCAGATTATCTGCCTCCAATTCACGTCTCTTTAAGACGCCTCTCGCTGCTTACTCCGAGCCAGCCTGACGGGAACGAATCGTAGATTTCCATAATCGATTTCCATCGCTCGTGGTCACAGTTGGATACTTTGGCTCAAGAAGGACATCAACAACGCAGTTATGGATGACCGAATTTCTTGCATACATCACTCGTACAGAGGTGCCAACCTTGCCCTTAAGGCAAGATTTCAACTGCTCAGCATTTGCAACACGTAAGGTGTCAACGCCAATGATTTCGTCGCCTACTTGAAGAACTTCGCGAACCGGGGAGTTCTGCATATGGCTCGTCACTTTCAGTTTGTTTCCTTGCAAGCGAAGATGAACACCAAGCCATCCTTGTGCGAAATTTTCCCAAACAACGCTTTCAGTACCTCCTTTTCGTTCGACATCATCCGAAGGTTTGTAGGTTAATGCGAACGTTGAGAATGCCTTCTCCAAGTCAAGATTGCCGGCCTCATTGGTCAGATCATCAAGGAACGATCCAAGACGTCGGCCACCAGGTAATGATGTCAATGCCTTTCGAATATCTTTGTACTGGACCCCCCTCATCGATTCATCTTCGACATGGATGTTGTGTTTCTCATACATGGTTTGCATCAAATCACATACGCCTGTTGCACCTTTGGAACGCTTCCTTAATTCAGCATCCAAGGCAAACATTGCTAATTCACCTTCAAGGTAATATGAGATTTGCGTTTCTCTTGAGTGGGCATGGCTTCTATAGAGGTGAATCCACGCTTCATGGCTTGCTTCACAGAGCGCTTGACATGAAGAACCGCTGCGGGTATGGTGACGCTTGAGTTTACGTTTCATGTCTGCAAAGTAATCATCTGGACTCCAAGCACCTGAGCGTAAACAAAGGATGTCGCCGATCCACGACGTTGCACCTTCAAACCACCAAAGGAGATCCGTATTGACTTCGCGTTGCAAATCATAATCGAGGAATCGCTTCGGTCGTAAACGTTTCACGTTCCATTGGTGGACGTACTCATGGCTGAATAGGCTCACAAGATCTCTGTACTCTTCAACATGACCTGGGTGAAGCGCAGTACGAGGTACCATCGAGGTTTGTGAGTTGGTGTGTTCAAGACCACCACGCCCACCATCGGTGAGGTGAAGGATGGTATGGTATGGCTCTTCGAGGGGTCCAAAAACAGCATGATGTTCCGCAATAATACACTTCATATCCTCAATGAATCGTTGGAGCATGACCTGATTTGGTGCATGGCCTCCGGCATCCCAGTAATGAAGCGAGTGATGACGACCGTCAACAGTGAACTGATGGATTTCATTTTCATTGCACTCTGCAATACCATCGAGAAGAGCATCCCTATGTTCTGCGATAAATACGTGCAGTCGACCATCTTCCTTTTTTTGGACATCCTGAAGAGCCAATTGTGTTGATACATTCCATTCGGATGGTAAGAGGAATTCGACTTGATGCGTCATGTTCATTCGATTCATCTCAATTCCAGAAATCGGTAGGAACCAAGTAAAAGGAGGCATGAGATGGAGATGTGTTTCATCAAAATGATTGGAACGCACAGTATTATCAACGCTCAGGAGCAGATAACGAATTCGAACCGTTTCCACGGACTGTACATCCTTGATGACGATTGAATCCACTTCTTTTCGTACAACCTTGAGTGGATTTCCACGCTCATCATGGGCTTCCAAATGTGAGACATGTTGAATTGGTTCGCGTAGAAAGTATGAACCCGGAACCCATCGAGGGAATGAAAGTTTCAGAGATGGAGATGTAAACGGAGCACTGACTTCGATTTCAACACGTAATCGTTGGTTTCCAGGAGAGGTCGCTACGACTCGAAACACGACATCTGAACCTGTCATGGAACGTTGTTGGTCGAAGAAGTGTATAGGTTCTGTGCTGCACTCAGGACGAGTTCATCAGAAGAATTCTCGATCAAATCGACTGCAAGTTGTTGAATTGATGCTTCGTTTTGGCGATGGAGCAGGCGTTCCAACAATCGTGATTTGTCGATGCTATCGAGGCGTTCATCAAACAATACTTCTGTTCTTAGTCGGTCGCTTTTCTCGTCATTTCGGCCAACAAGCCATCGAGCGACGAGTGAGATTCCATTTCCATCGATAAGCATTCGAAGACGTTGGTCATCTGCTTCAAGCACGAATTCTTTGAGCGTTTGAATGAGGAATCGTCGCTGTACGTTCTCTTTGGAGGTCATCAAATCAACGAAATCGGGTCGTAATTGTTGAAGCGCGATTGGAACTGCAAGTTTCCACAATGCATCATCGTTCTTGATCGCTTCCTGAAGTTGTTGGTTGTAATCCTTGTCTAATTCGAGTGCTAAGAGCGATGTAGCTGCTTGCCTCCGAACATCTGGATGTTCATCGCTCAACATCGAAAGGAGTGCATTCGCATCATTGTTCTCCGTTGCAGCGGCAGTTCGAATTGCATAGTCCTCTGATTGTTGAAATTGATGCAACTCATCCTCTGTAACTTCCTTGGTTGCAATGAGTTGACGTACCGCTTTTCGGACGACGACGCTGTCCTCGCAATCGAGTAACAATCGAGAAAGTTGAGCGCTTAATGGCACATTTTGAATGGATTCAAGGACAGATGCGACACATCGTTGGCCATCAATCTCTCCTCGTTGAGCCAATTGCTCGAGCAGATGAGGTGCGTGGAGAGGCGCCCATCGGCGATAGGCTTCAATGGCCTTGTTTCGAAACCAAACATCTTGATCTTCGAGAAATGGCGAGAATGCTTCAACGCTCTCATAAGCATCAGCATCAAAGAGGATTCGTACCGCTCGACGTCGTTGCCGGACATCCTTGTGTTTCAACTTCGCAATGGCGGACTGAATACTCGCAACCATTGGCCCACCTCAAGGTCTGAATTCATCGAAATCAAAATCATGATGTTCTTCGTTCTCGATATCACCAGGACGGGCAAGTGTTGGTGCAAACATCAATTGAATCATTGGCCATAGGTGGACAAAATTCTGTAAATGGCCGGTAATGAATGCTTCCAGTTCACCTTCTTGAGCATCCTGCATCAATCGTAACTCATCAGCGATGGTACCGAGTTGTTGGAGTTCTTCAGGTTCACATAGTTCCATCTCGTGACACGTTTCAATAAGTGTTTCAAGAAGATCAGCAATTTCAATTGCTGAAAGAGGCTTTGGTTCACTTTCAAGAATGTCAACAGGTCCGAACGAGACCGGTCCAAGCGAGGTTGGATGCAATTCACCAAGTTGGCGTTCCATTTTCATTAATTCTTGATGGTGATTGTCGCCGATGGGTGCGAGAACAAATCCACCCTCAACAATACGTTCCTCCATCCAGTTTGGTATTGATTCGAGGCTTCCAGTGATTAACACTCGATTCAGTTCGCCTGGCAATTCAATTGGTGCAACATCAATGGATTCAACTTGGCGAAGGTCAACAGTGGGCCATCCAGCAAGTGCATTTGCAGTATGACGGACAATTTCGTGTGAAGGGTCGATGAGAACAACTCGTCCATCTTCGCCGATAATGCTTGCAATCAGCGCGGCCATGTAACCTCCCTTCGAACCTACAACAAGGACTTCTTGACCTTGATGCAATTCTAGATGATGAAGTAAGGTGACGATCATATGCGGTGCTGAAATAGTCTTCACTCCGCCGTTTTCCGTTTCCATGAAGACGACTGGACGGTCATGAAAAAAACCATTGAAATCATAGGTTGTAAACTGCTCAAGATGGAGGCTGTACATTGCTTCTCGCACCGTTTGAGGAACTTCGATTCCCGATTTAGAAATCCGGTCAAGAAGTGACCTCATCTCCTCCATGGCTTACACAGACCATTGACTCATAAAAACATGAGCGAATCAGGAAATATCATCCTGAATGCGTTTCAGAATCTCTTCAGGAGGTTCGTTCGCATCGAGCTCAGGTTCATTGTATTCGGCCGATTCCTCATTGAGAATGTTCTCCTTTATTCGATTGATAAGCCCGACAAAGGATTCGGTTTGATAGGATTCAGTCTGGTCCATGTCCGCTTCCATTGTCTCGACAATAATCCGTGCTTGATCTGGCGTCAATCGAACATCGGTCATCGACGAGAACATATCATCCATCAAGATACCTTCAATCTTCGTCAAATGCTCCGAAATCGTTGCTCGTGCAAGACCGAGTTGTTCTGCAAGTTCTGTAATTTTTATCCGTTTAGGAATGTCATAGTAGCCACGATCGTAGGCAAATTTTGCCAACTTGAGTTGCTTTTCGGTCAAGACCGATTCGTGGTTTTGTGGCATTAACTTAAGCGTTCGAGCACTTGTTCGATCGGGTTTTGCCATGAGTCGAAGAACACCTGATAACAAACGCAACTTGATGGAGGAACCCTGCAGAATGTATGTCAAACCTTCCTCATTAAGCTTCGAGCCAGCTACTGCATAGGTTCCATTGGTACGAGCGTTGAGTGTAGGCAATGGATGCACAACTCGGCAAATGACCAAGCATCCTTCATCCGGATTCTCAGAGGTTTGAACCACCTCCAACACATCGACGGAATCTATGGTATCGAGATCTTCTATTGTCTTCCCTTGCCGGAGGTGTACTTTGAACAAACACCGTATATCCTTGGGAACTCGCTTGATGTACGATAGGAACTCAATTCGTTGTGCAATCTCTAAAACAGAATCAATACCAACGGAACCCAAACGGTCGGCTCGCCAGAAAAATGTAACCTCCCGCATGGTTAGGTCTCAACGTCCATCGAAATAAGTGAATCGTCGTTCAGTTTACCTCATTTCCAGCCATCCGAGGAAGGTCGCAATCGGTAAGAAGATGGCAAGAAGCAAGTTGACCTTCTTACGTTGATTTCGTAAACGTTCAGGTAATTCTGGTGAGATTTCGATCGCCGATGTGTATCTTGATTGTCTAGTTTTTGGGAATTGTTCATCGAGAACTGAGAGGACCTTTGCACGCAATTCAGGTTGACGACTTGCATGCACGCCTCGTCCAACCATGTATCGAATAGGAAACTCATCTGCGAGAGGTGTTGTGACATTGAGGATCTGCTCGACTCGGCTTGAATCGTGGAGATCGATACGTACAGTCCTGCCATCGCTTCGTACATGGCTGAGAATCCTCCACTTGCCTTGCCCTTCATCCATGCCTTCTAAGGCCTCCATTGTCCGTTGTATCGGAGGAATTGTGGAAGCGACTGGCCGTTCCCTTCGTGCAAGAAATGGACCGAGAAGAATGCCACCAACCATTGGAAAAAATGTGATCAAGTAGACGATCCGCATGAGTTCATCTGGACTTGTTAAGGCCGACACAAGTGCCAGACTGAATCCAAAATACAAGCCAAGAAAAGCTCCTGCCTGAATGCCGAGCCACAAACCAACTCGTTCGGTTGATGTCTCCGCCATGATTGAACCATGCAACAACACGAAAAGAAACCGTCGATGAACCAAGAATTAAATGATTCAATTCGATAGAAGTGGTATGGAACGAAACGGTCTTGCGTCACGAACCCGAGACCAAAAGGTTGGACGATGGGTTGGCGGAATCAGTTTCTTCTTTCTTGTGTCGTTTTTTCTTGCTCCAGCGCTTGCCGAATCTGGAACGATTGTAGAACTATCAGGTCGAGCGAATATGCTGGATTATCACAAAGAAAACGATCAAAATTTCACTTGGACTGAATTGAATTTCTACAGTGCAGCAATCTATGCGTTTGGTGATTTGAATTGTCACAACAAACATGAACGGTCATGGTCCATTAATGGAAACCAGATGCCTGTTTGCGTTCGAGATCTTGGAATTTTTGCCGGTTTGGCCCTTGGAGGCTTCGTCTATTCACGGTATGGTGTGAATCGATGGACGGTTCGTGATACGTTCCTGTCGATTCTACCTGATGCGAAATTGAAGCCAATCTATCAATCGAATCGTCGAACCATGGCTTTTATTTTGATTGGATTGATTTGCGTCGTCCCAATGGCATTGGATGGTTTTACACAACTTCTGACAGACCGTGAATCAACAGCGTTCCTTCGACTCGCAACAGGTCTTCCCTTTGGGTTTGGACTGGGGCTCTTTTTTGCGGCTGCGTACAGTGCCAGACCGACCAAGTTTACAGGTCCAAGTCAAGTAAAGTTGCCAGGAAATGTGCGATTCCAACGCCCAACTCAGGAAGAGGAATGATCGGGTGGAGGCATGGACCACCAAACCAGTAATTGTTCAGCATTTTCAGGGACTGGACAATTCTCATGACCGCTTGTCAAGATTTGTAATCGTTCGATTGTATTCTCGACTGCTTTCTTTAGTAGAGCATTGCTGTTGGCGAGAATTTCTTGAAGTGCTTTTTCCCATGGTGTTTCTGGGTTGTTCTTTCTCCATGTTGAAAGCGCAACACGGAACGGCCACATGGCGAGTGTTAAGCGAGCAAACCCAATCCAAGCATCTCGAAGTTTGAACACTTGACCTTCGGCAAAGGGGATGTGGTTTTGTTGACGATGAATCCAATTTGCCTCTTCAAGCCACTTAACGAGGCGTTGCGTATGTCGTTGCGTTACCATGCGATGCGGACCTAATGATTTGTGTAGGCGGGGAATTTCGCATGAACCAGCCATGAGTGAGAGTGTACCCAAAATTGACCAACTCGATCGAGCAAGTGGATTGCTCGGAACATCGGATTGTCTTGCTTCGCTGGAATCCCATTCATCTTCAGCGGTTTGCATCCATTGAGCTGGAGAACGACCACTCAACCATCCAATGTGGACTGAAGTCCGTTCCATCGGAGCGCCTGGCAATCGAGTTTGCTGCTGAACATCGTGGGAAAGTTTACCGAGTAAGTATCTATCGACTTTATCTTCATCAACGTTGAGTGGTGCTGGCCTTCGATTGAAAAATGAACGTAGTTCTTTACGCAGTTTTTGACGTAATTCATCCAATCCACCTTCGTTGAGAATTGGTCCAACAACACAGCATTTGTCAAAGGGAGGTGCGACTGCGACCGTTCCAGTAAATAGGTCATGAAATCCTTTACGAATGGTTTTCTGGATTTCAGGCGTTTCAAAATATTCTTGCTTGTCGGAACTCATTCGCAAGGTTGCATGTTTGATTCGATCGATTGCGCGGTCTGGGTCGCAATCGATCCAAAACACAAGGTCGGGAATCATCGAAGCCGAATTCACCTGACAAACGGTATCGATTCCTAGATCGCCAACAACACCTTGGTAGATGATGGATGAATGGATGTTGCGATCTGAGACGACCACTTCACCACGCTCCAATCGTGGTTTAATCCATGTATGGGAATGATCAAGTCGGTCGGCAGCAAAGAGTCCCGCTTCTTGGAGTGGCGTCTTATTTCCAAGTTTAACGGCTTCGAGAGCAAGTTTTCCGAGATCACTGTGGCGACGAGGCTCATGTGTGCGATGGACTTCTCGAAAGGGATAGTGCGTCAGCAATTCGCTGAGAATGCGAACGGCTTCACCTTTGCCAGAGCCATCTCCACCTTCAACGGTGATGAGGTACATTACTCCACCTCTGCTTCTTGGAATTCGTCTCGTGCGAAAATCAACAATCCCATTCCACAGAGAATGAGGAATGGCCCAAAGACGATGAAACCGCGACTAAACAATGCGAATCCTGCAAGATACTGTGTACGACGGTAATTGGTGGCTCTTCTTGCATTGACAGCCGCATTCAAGCCGATGATACCAGCGAGAATGGTCACGAGGGCAATTCCCGTTGAAAGAGCGACGGCGTTTTGAAGCGACCATCCGGAGGTTGATAGCGTCAAGTCTTCTTTGAGAAGTTCGTTTCCTTCACTAAGCGTAAATGGAGCCTGTGTTGCACTGTCTGGAGCAAAGGTACGTTCAATTGTATTGTAGTTTTCGAGCGAAACTCTCAGAACATGTTCTTTTGAAACAACGTTTTGAAATTCATAGTACCCATATGAATTGGTTTCCACCTTCTGAATGAATTCTTTTGTTTGGGCGTTGATCAAATCCACGGAAACGCCTTCGATTGCTTCACCTGTTTCAGCTTCAAGAACGATACCATACACATCGATGACATCTTCACCTGCTGACTGGTCGAGCAATTCGGATGGATTTCCTTGAAGCAGAAGCAATCCAGTGATGATTCCTAGTACGCTTCCTATGAAGATGAGTGAAGATGCAAGTGCAAGAATGCCATTCTGCTCCTCGATCAAGAGTAACTCTTCACCTTCTGTGGTCGAGTTCGTGATTTCCGAGGCTTGAACCACGAGTTCTTCTTCCTCCTCGGGTTCTGGATGTAATTGTTGACGAACACGTGCACGCAAGGCCTCACGTCGTTCATTTATGTCCATTCTTCATCCACTCAAACTCGGATGTGCGCGAAAAACGAGCCTTCCGTGTGTATCCGCGCACGCAGACCTATCGTTTCAAACGTACGCTTTGGTGTAAACCAAGGAACGCGAGCGAAATCATGACCACAACGGTCACAACAACGCCCGATACAATCGGAGAAAATGTGGTCGACGTATCGGTTGTTTCGGGTACTTCAGTGGTCGGTTCGTGAACATCAACTCTCAACCATGAGCCTTCTCTCAAGCCGAGTTCGAGCAACCGGCCGATGTGAGCCAATGATTCTGCTGAGACCTTGTCCGGTGTATCTTCATGTGTGTGCCAGTAACCTTGCCATGCTGTTGCATTTTCGCCGTAGCGTATGTCGATAAAATCGATGGCTGGAATGCCGATCTCGTTCATCGGAACGTGATCATCGTTTACACCATCCATTGAAGAGAAATTGATGATGTCTTGGCCGATTGAACCACTGCAATCTTCAACGCCATCCAACAATCCGAGTGGCCCTGAGAGGTTTTCGACAGCCATCCATAATCGGTTGCCTTCTTCATTGTTCAAAAATGGAGGGAAGGTTCGATAAATTTTCAAGTCTGCATCACCGATCATATCAACCAAGAGGAAGGCATCGGTTCTATTAATGTCGTCTTGTGTTTGATTTTCAGCCCATGCCCTTGCACCCAGTGCCCACGTGGATGGATCATCATTCGAACCCTGATCCTCTGCATCGGTGAGGAGAATCCATATCTCATGGTCAAGATTCATGCTTGGAATGATGCGTGCAAGTTCCCACAATACAGCGACGCCACTCCCTCCATCATTTGCACCGGGTATTGGTTGCTCTTTCATGTCTGGATTAGGGTCTCTCTCCGCTCTGTGTCTTGAGTCATAGTGCGCGGCGAGAACGATAACTGGCGTTTCTTCTGTCGAATCCGATGGAATCAGTTTTCCTTCAAGATTGGTAAGATTGTACCCTCCTCGATGATGAGTATCAAATCGCCAGTCG
>MDTG01177368.1_pt1 | contig 16641 bp, 27 predicted proteins | sample 811421 | NCBI WGS metagenome assembly MDTG01 (sample SAMN05326645, study PRJNA326480) | marine metagenome | isolation source: seawater | place: Pacific Ocean: South East | collected 2011
CCTAAATAAAGCGACATACCTGTTAAAACTTCTTTAATTTCATTTAAAGATTTTCTTCCAAAATTTGGAGTTCTAAGCATTTCTCCTTCTGATTTTTGAACCAAGTCCCCAATATAAATAATGTTGTCATTTTTTAGACAATTCATTGATCTTACTGATAATTCTAATTCATCAACTTTTCTGAGTAAATTTTTATTAAATTCAGGTTCACTCGGTTGTTCTCTGGAAATTACTTCTTGAGGTTCATCAAAATTTACAAACATACCTAGTTGATCTTGAAATATTCTTGCCGAGTATGCGACAGCATCTTCTGCTGATATTGAGCCATTAGTTACGACTTCCATAGTTAATTTATCATAATCTAAAGCTTTTCCTTCTCTTGCAGTACTAACAGAATAAGATACTTTTTTTACAGGGCTAAATAATGAGTCTATCGGTATTAATCCTAAAGGTGGCTCCTCTGGCTTGTTCATTTCAGCTGAGACATATCCTTTGCCACTACCAACGCTCATTTCCATATGAAAATTAGTTTTCTCATCTAAATTACAAATTACAAGATCTGGGTTTAATATTTCTATATCAGATATTGGGGAAATATCTGATGCTTTAATTTCACCTGGTCCTTTTGCATCCAGGATTAATTTTTTTTCCCCATCTGAATTACTTTTTAAAGCTAAAGATTTAACATTTAATACTATATCTGTTACATCTTCTCTTACTCCTTTTATAGATGTAAATTCATGTAAAACTCCATCTATTTGAATTGAAGTTACTGCTGTTCCTCTTATTGACGAAAGTAAAATTCTTCTAAGAGAATTACCCAAGGTTAACCCATAACCTTTTTCTAATGGTTCAGCTATAATTTTCGCAAAAGATTTATCATCGCTTAGTTGAACATCAAGCTTAGTTGGTTTTATTAATGATTTCCAATTTTTTGGATTTACTTCAGCTGTTTCCATTTAAACTCTCCTTTTTTTTGGTGGTCTTGTTCCGTTATGAGGCATTGCAGTTGTATCCTTAATAGAAATGATTTTAAAACCTCTTGATTGTAAAGCTCTTAAAGCTGTTTCCCTACCTGATCCTGGTCCTTTTACCTCTACACTTAGAATTTTCATTCCAAATTCTAAAGCTTTAGCTGCTGCAGCATCCGCAGCTACTTGAGCTGCATATGGAGTAGATTTTCTAGAACCTTTAAATCCTTTCTGACCAGCTGATGCCCATGATACTATATTACCATTAGTGTCTGCAATTGAAACTATTGTATTATTAAAAGTTGATTGAACATAAGCAATACCATTTAGTATATTTTTTTTACTTTTCTTTTTTTTCGAATAAGAACTTTTTTTAGATTTTGTTTGATTCTCTTTTAGTTGGTCTTTTTTTTCAGTAACTTCTTTTGTCATATATTATTTTTTAAGTGGAGTTAATTTTTTTCCTGCTATAGCTATAGCTTTACCTTTTCGAGTTCTTGCGTTACATCTTGTTCTTTGGCCTCTAACGGGAAGTTTTTTTCTATGTCTTGATCCTCTATATGTCGCTAGGTCAATTAATCTTTTAATACTTAATGAATTTTCTCTTCTCAGATCTCCTTCTACTGAAAAATTTTGATCTATATATTCTCTAATTTTTAAAATTTGATCGTCAGTTAATTCATTTACTCTTTTTGAAATTGGTATCTCTAAAGCTTTACAAATTTCATTAGAAAATTTATCACCTATACCATAAATATAAGTCAATCCTACTTGAACTAATTTATTTTGTGGTATATTTACACCTGCTATCCGAGCCATAATATTGTGATAAAAATTTAGCCTTTTATATAAGAAGTTGTTTTAATGTCAATGTATTATACCCTTAGAATTTGCTCAATTTTGCCTGAAATTTCATCAATTTCCACGCTTCCATCAATTTCATAAAAATTGTTTTTAGATGAATAAAAATCTAAAACAGGTTTAGTAATTTCCATATAAGTATCATATCTTTTTAAAATAGTATCAGCATCGTCATCTGATCTTTTTTCTAAAATTTTTCTTTTCTCAATTCTCTTTATTATTGAATCTTTATTTACATTAAGGAAAAAAATATAGTCTATTTTTTGATTAGATTTATTTAATAAACTTTCTAAATTTTTAGCTTGATTTATAGTTCTTGGATAACCATCAAAAATTAGTTTATTCATTTTTTTTGAATCAAATATTATTTTTTCAAGAAGTTTATTTACAATTTCATCCTCAACAAATTTTCCAATATTCATATTATTTATAATTCTTTTGCCAATTTCAGTGTCTTTTTTAATCTCATCTCTCAACATATCGCCAGTGGATATTTGAAAACTATTTAATTTTTTTACAAGGTATTTAGCTTGTGTCCCCTTTCCAGCGCCAGGAGGACCAAATATTATTATGTTCACTTTACTTATCTTCCAAACTTTGTTTTTTTAATCAATTGTTCGTATTGTGAGCTCATCAATCTTGTTTGTATTTGAGTTACAGTATCAATGGCTACAACTACAACAATTAATATAGAGGTTCCTCCCAAATAAAACGGAATAGGATAATTGGCTATTAAAAATTCTGGCATCAAACATACCAATGTTAAATAAAGTGCTCCCATTGTTGTCAATCTTGTAAGTATAGTATCTATATATAGGGCTGTACTTTCTCCTGGTCTTATTCCAGGTATAAATCCACCGTATTTTCTTAAATTTTCTGCTGTTTCATTTGGATTAAATGTTATCGAAGTATAAAAAAAAGTAAAAAAGATTATCCCGCTAGCATATAAAATCATATATAGCGGTTGTCCTTGAGAAAAATAAGAAACTATATTTAGAAATAATTCATTCTTTGAAGTATTAAAATTTGAAAACGTTACAGGTAATAATAATAATGCTGAAGCAAAAATTGCAGGGATAACTCCTGCTGAATTAATTTTTAAAGGAAGATGAGACGAATCTCCACCATACATTTTGTTACCCATTTGTCTTTTTGGGTAATTAATTAATATTTTTCTTAAAGCTCTTTCCATAAAAACTATAAATAAAATTGTCAAAATTAGAATAAAAAATATTGCTATAATCATTAAAGTAGAAATTGCACCAGTTCTACCCAGTTCAAAAGTTGTTACTAATGCTCTTGGTATTTCTGCAACAATTCCAGAAAAAATTATTAGTGAAATACCATTTCCAATACCTCTTTGAGTAATTTGTTCACCCAGCCACATTAAAAATATAGTTCCAGCAACAATTGTTGTAACTGTTGAGATTTTAAAAAATATTCCAGGGTTAATAACTAAGTTTGCAGAAGACTCCAATCCTACAGATAGACCATAGCCCTGAATAACCGCTAATAAAACTGTACCATATCTTGTTATTTGAGTAATTTTTTGTCTACCGAGTTCTCCTTGTGCTTTTAAATTTTTAAAATAATCAGATACACCTGTTAATAACTGAACAATAATTGATGAAGATATATATGGCATAATACCTAAAGCAAAAATCGCCATTCTACTAACAGCTCCACCAGCAAAAACATTAAACATTCCAAGTAATCCTTTTTGATTACCTTGCATCATTATTTGAAGTTGCTCAGGATCTATTCCTGGTAAAGGAACAAATGTTCCAAGCCTATATATTGATAAAATAAATATAGTGAATAAAATTCGATTTCTTAAATCATTAGTTTGAGAAGATACGCTCATGTTATCAAGTCTTAATTATTGTTATCTTTCCACCAGCTTTTTCAATTTTTTCTTTGGCTGACTTAGAAACAAAATCAGCTTCTATATCTAGTTTTGTATTTAAATCTCCTGTACCTAGTATTTTAAATTTTTTGTAACTTTTATTTAATATCTTATTTTTTTTTAGACTTGCTAAATTTATTCTTTCTTCAGGTTTTATTGTTTTGTTTTCAAAAAGGGTTTGAAATTTTTCTAGATTTATTTTGGCTATTTTATCTTTTTTTATTGAAACAAAACCTCTTTTAGGTAATCTTCGATACAATGGCATCTGACCACCTTCAAAACTTTTAATAGATACACCTGATCTAGATTTTTGACCTTTAACACCTCTTCCAGAAGTTTTACCTTTACCAGAACCAATTCCTCTACCAACTCTGATTTTTTTACTTTTAACTTTTAAGGTTGAGTTTAAGAAAGTCATTATCCTCTCTTTTGTACTATTTCTGAAATTTTTTTATTTCTCAAATTGGAAATATTTTTTGGAGAATTTTGCTTAGATAAAGCTTTCATACAAGCTCTAATTACATTGTGAGGATTTGCTGTACCCAATGATTTAGCCACAATATCTTTAATACCTAATACTTCGCATACAGCACGTACTGGTCCTCCGGCTATAATTCCTGTACCTTTTGGAGCTGCTCTTAATTTTATTTTTCCAGCCCCATCTTTTCCAAAAATATCATGATGTATTGTTCTACCTTCTCTCAAAGGAACATGTATTAAATTTCTTCTTGCTAATTCATTAGCTTTTTTAATAGCATCAGGGACTTGTTTTGCCTTAGCATGAGCTATTCCAATTTTGCCGTTTTGGTTGCCAACTACTACCAATGCTGAAAAACCAAATCTTCTTCCTCCTTTTACAACTTTAGTAATTCTGTTTATATGTACTAATTTTTCCAAATAATCAGTGTTATTTTTTTCCATAATCTAAAATTCCATTCCGTTTTTTCTCAAAGTTTCAGCAAATATTTTTACTCTTCCATGGTATTTATAAATTCCTCTGTCAAAATAAATCTTTGTTATTTTTTTTTCTTTTGCTTTTTTTGCTAATATTTCGGCAACAACTGTTGATAACTCAGACTTTGTTTTTTTTTGAGATTTTATTTCTTTCTTGGATGAAGATGCTGAAATAAGAGTAATTTTTTTAATATCATCAATAATTTGTGCACTTATATGTTTCGAAGATCTTGAAACACTTAATCTATATCTTTTTAAACTAGATACTTTTTTAAGCTTATTCCTCACTCTATATTTTTTTCTATCTAACGTTGATAGTTTCATTATTTCTTTTTTCCTTCTTTTCTTAATATGTATTGGCCTTGTTCCTTTATACCTTTTCCTTTATATGGTTCTGGAGGTCTAATACTTTTTATTTTTGAAGTGACCATTCCAACTTTTTGTTTGTCAAACCCTGAAATTTTAATTATTGTCTGTTTTTCAACGGTAATTTTTATACCCTCAGGGATATAAAAATTCACGTCATGGCTAAATCCTAACTGTAAATTGAGCTCCTTACCTTTTAGTGCCGCTCTAAAACCAACTCCTGACAATTCGAGGATTTTTTCATAACCTTTGCTTGCACCTATGATAGCATTATTTAATAAACTTCTATTCATGCCCCAAAGTCTTTTACTATTTTGATTTAATTTCTTTGGTTTAATTGAAATATCTTTCCCATCATTAATTTTTAAATCAAACATATCTAGATCTATGTTTAAAGATGTTTTGCCCAAAGGTCCTTCAACATTAATTAAGTTTCCACTTAAAAGAACCTTTACTTTATCTGGAATAGAAATGTTAATTTTACCAATTTTTGACATTAAAATACCTTACAAATTATTTCGCCACCTATATTCATTTTTCTAGCATCTATATCTGTCATAACTCCTTTAGGTGTTGAGACAATTGCTATTCCTAAACCATTATTGATTTTCGGCAAGCTTTCCGCGCTAGAAAAAATTCTTCTTCCAGGTTTTGAGATCCTTTCTATTGTGCTAATTACAGGATTTCCTGAGTTATACTTTAAATTAATTTCTAAATTAGGTTTGTTTCCATCTGTAATTTTATAGTCAATAATATAACCTTCATTTTTTAGAACATCTGCTAATTTTACTTTAAATTTTGATGATGGTAATTGAACTTTTTTATGATTTCTCATTTGAGAATTTTTAATTCTTGCTAACATATCTCCAATTGGATCACTTAAACTCATATATTCCTTTCTACCAACTTGATTTTACCATTCCTGGTATTTTTCCTTCTAGACCTAATTGCCTTAAAGCAATTCTAGATATTTTTAACTTTCTATAAACCCCATGTGGTCTACCAGTAATTTGACATCTATTCATTACTCTAGTTTTAGATGAATTTCTTGGCATTTTAGATAGTTTTTGCTGCGCCTTAAACCTTTCTTCTAAAGATAAACTTTTATTCATTATTATTTTTTTTAAGTTTTTTCGTTTTTGAAGAAACTTATTAGACAATTTAATTCTTTTATTATTTTTGTTTATTGCGCTAAGTTTGGCCATTAATTATTCCTTTTTTCAATAAATGGAAAATTTAATTGTTTTAATAATTCAAAACTATGATCTTTATTTTTTGATTTTATAGAAATTGTAATATCTAAACCTCTAATTTTATCAACTTTATCAAAGTTTACTTCTGGAAAGACAATGTGTTCTTTAATTCCAAATGAATAATTTCCATATTGATCAAAACTACTTGTGTTTAATCCTCTAAAATCTTTAATTCTAGGAAGGGCAATATTTACTAAACGATCTAGAAATTCATACATTCTATTTTTTCTAAGTGTAACTTTCAGTCCCGAATTAGTATTTTTTCTAGTTTTAAAATTAGCTATTGATTTTTTAAATTTAGTTATTGTTGGCTTTTGACCTGTAATATTGGCTAAATCATCTTCGCATGACTTTAATATTTTAGAATCATTTCCATCTAAACCTAGGCCCATGTTTAAAACAACTTTATAAATTTTTGGTACCATATAAATATTTTTATAACCAAATTTTTTCTTTAATGCTGGTTTAATTTCATTATTAATCACTTCTTTTAGTCTTGGTTGCATTATTTTTTAACCTCAAGTTTTGTTTTTTTTTTTTCGGAAAGCATAAGATTTGAAATATGTATAAAATTTTCTTTAGAAATAATTCCACCTTTTTTTTCTTTAGTAGTTTTAACGTGTTTTTTAACCATGTTTACGCCTTTTATTTTAGCTCTATTATTCTTTCTATCTATTGAGATAATTTCACCTTCTTTATTTTTATCTTTACCAGATAATATTTTTACTTTTACACCTTTTTTGATCATTTAAATTACCTCTGGAGCTAATGAAATTATTTTCATTTGTCCTCTGTTTCTTAATTCTCTAGTAACCGGACCAAATATTCTTGTTCCAATTGGTTCACCTTTATCATCTGTTAATACAGCAGCATTATTATCAAATTTAACTTTTGATCCATCGTTCCTATGTATTCCTTTTTTTACTCTTACCACCACAGCCTTATGAACTGATCCTTTTTTAACTTTTCCTTTAGGAATAGCTTCTTTGACAGCTACAACTATTGTATCACCTATTCCTGCATATCTTCTTTTCGATCCACCTAGGACTTTAATACATTCGATTTTTTTTGCTCCCGTATTATCTGCTACAAATAATTCTGTTTGAACCTGTATCATTTTATTCTCCAATAACCTCAAATTTTTTTAATTTAGAAAATGGCTTACATTCTCTTATAGAAACTTTGTCTCCATTTTTAAATTTATTATTTTCATCATGTGCATTATATTTTTTTTTTGCTTTTACTACTTTTTTCAAAATCGGATGTTGGTATTTTCTTTCCACTAAAACAGTAATTGTTTTGTTTGGTTTGCTACTTACCACTATTCCGTTTAATATTTTTTTAGGCATATTTTGTTCCTATCAAAGTTTTTATTCTTGCAATATTTCTCTTGGTTTCATTAATTTTAGATGAATTTTTAATTTGTCCATTTGTTTTTTGAAACCTTATGTTGAATAAATCTTTTTTTAATTTTTCAAGTTCTTTTGTAGATTGTTCTTTTGTTAATTTGTTTATCTCTTTCTTTTTCATATTATATTCTTTTTATAAATTTACATTTTATTGGTAATTTTGCTGAAGCTTTATAAAGGGCTTCTCTTGCAATTTGTTCTGGAACTCCATCAATTTCAAACAAAATTCTTCCTGGTTTAACTCTGCATGCCCAAAATTCTGGTGAACCTTTACCTTTGCCCATTCTAACTTCAGTGGGTTTTTTAGAAACAGGAATATTAGGAAACATTCTAGTCCATACTCTTCCTTGTCTTTTCATATGTCTTGTTAATGCAACTCTTGCTGCTTCTATTTGCCTAGAAATAACTCTTTCTGGCTGCAAGGCTTTTAATCCATATGATCCATAATTCATATTGTTGCATCTTGAAGCATTACCATGAATTCTACCTTTGTGTGCTTTTCTAAATTTTGTTCTAGTTGGTTGTAACATAATTATTTTTTATTTCTTTCTTGGCTAAATTCTCTAGTAAATATTTCACCCTTATAAATCCAAACTTTAATACCAATAATACCATATGTTGTTAATGCTTCAGCTTCAGCGTAGTCAATATCTGCTCTCAATGTATGTGATGGTATACTTCCATCTCGTAACCATTCTGTTCTAGCAATTTCATTACCTCCAAGCCTACCACTTACCGATACTTTGATACCTTTTGCTCCTAATCTTAAAGCTGATTGCATGGCTCTTTTCATTGCTCTTCTATAAGAAATTCTTTTAACTAACTGTTGTGCTATATTTTCAGCAACTAAATAGCTATTTGTTTCAGGTTTTTTAACTTCTTTAATATTCAAAACAACTTCATTAGAAGTTAAATTTGATAGTTTGCCTTTTATTTTTTCTATGTCGCTTCCTTTTTTTCCTATTACAAATCCAGGTCTTGAAGTATAGATCGTCACAAAACATTTTTTTGAAGTTCTTTCGATCATAACTTTTGAAACACCTGAGTTAATAACATTTTTTTTGATATATTCTCTAATTTTAAAATCTTCTATTAAGTAGTTGCCAAAATCTTTTTTTTTAGCATACCAAACGGAATCCCAACCTCTGTTGATTCCTAATCTTAAACCTACTGGATTAACTTTTTGACCCATGACTCTCCGTTTGTTTTTGTTTCTCGGTTAATATTATTGTCACATTAGAATAGGGCTTCATAATCGAAGAAGCTCTACCTTTTGCTCTTGCTCTAAATCTTTTCATAATTACTTGTTTTCCGCAGTAAGCTTCTTTAACTATTAATTTATCAATATCATATTGATAATTATTCTCAGCATTAGCAATTGCTGATGATATTGTTTTTTTAATATCTTTAGATATTCTTTTTTCTGAAAATGATAAATCTCTAATTGCTAAATCAACTTTTTTACCAACAATAGATTTTAATATTGGTTTTAATTTTCTAACGCTTGATCTTACGTTTTTATTTACCGACTTTACTATCTTGTTATTTTCTTTGTTTTTCTTTTCCATTATTTTTATTTCTTAATTTCTCCTTTTGCTCCACCTTCTACTTTTGCTTTTTTATCTGCTGGTGTATGTCCAAAAAATTGTCTTGTAGGTGCGAATTCTCCAAATTTGTGTCCAACCATATCCTCAGAAACTGTAATTGGTATAAATTTTTTACCGTTATAAATTAAAAAACTAAATCCCACGAAATCTGGTATTATTGTTGATTTTCTCGACCATGTTTTAATAGGTTTTTTATTAGGATTATTTTTATTTTTTTCTACTTTTTTTATTAAACTTTCCTCTACAAATGGTCCTTTCCACACTGATCTAGACATAAATTATGCTCTTTTCTTCTTTCTTCTTCTTATTATAAATTTATCTGTTCTTTTATTGTCTCTGGTTTTTAAACCTTTTGCTGATTGACCTGTAGGAGATACAGGATGTCTTCCTCCAGCAGATTTACCTTCACCGCCACCATGAGGGTGATCAACAGGGTTTTTAACAACTCCTCTTGTATGTGGTCTTCTACCAAGCCACCTGGACCTTCCAGCTTTTCCAATTTTGATATTTTTCTGATCGGGATTAGACAATACTCCTATCGTTGCTAGAGATCTTGAATCTATTTTTCTTACTTCTCCTGAAGTCATTTTAATTATTGAATAACTTCCATCAATACCCGAAATTGTAACTGAAGAGCCTGCGGCTCGAGCTATCTTTCCTCCTGCTCCAGGATTAATTTCAACATTATGAATATTAATTCCTACTGGAATATCGTGTAATGGAAGACAATTACCTATTTTAATTTCTGATTTAGGACCATTTTGGATTTTTTCTCCTACTTTTATATTTTGAGGTGCTAAATAATAAAATTTTTTATTATCTTCAAATTTTACTAGCATTATATGACACGATCTATTTGGATCATATTCTATTCTTTCAACTTCAGCAATCATATCAAATTTATTTCTGTAAAAATCAATTTTTCTATATTTGTGTTTATGTCCGCCACCATGATTACGAGAAGTAATTCTGCCATAATTATTTCTGCCTTTAGATGAATTATTAGCAGATGTTAAAGGTTTATATGGTTTACCTTTCCATAGTCCTTCTCTGCTTACTAATACTGTACCTCTTGAAGATTTTGTATACGCTTTAAATGTTTTTAATGTCATAATTTAAATTCCTGTTGACAGATCAATATTTTGACCTTTTTTTAAAGTAATAATTGCCTTTTTAAATCCTTTAAGTTTAACTTTTTTACCTCTTGTAATTTTAATTAAAGTTTTTTTATTAATTATATTAATTTTGGTAACATTAACTTTAAATATTTTTTCTATACTTTTTTTAAGATTTTTTTTGTTAGCTTTTGCAGGAACTTTAAAAGTTACTTTGTTTTGTTCAGAAAGATTTGTTGATTTTTCTGTAATAACTGGAGATAAAATTTTATCATAAAGGTGTACTTTATTCATTATGAGTACCTCTTTTCTAACTCTTTGATAGATGTTTCGGTAAAAATTACTTTTTTATATTTCGCCAAATCAAATGCACTAAAATGATTTATGTCAGTAACTTTAACGTGTGGAATATTTTTTGCTGATTTATATATATTTTCAATAGATGTTTTATCTATTATCATAATTGAATTAGATGCATCAAATTTATTTAAAATTTGATTCATTTCTTTTGTCTTTAGTATTTTTTTATCAAAATCGCTAAAAATTATTAAATTATTTGTATTATTTTTTTCTGTAATTAATGAAGCAATACTGAGTTTTTTCTCAGTTTTATTCAGTTTTCTTTTTTTATAATTTTTTTCACCTTTTGGACCGTGTGCTACACCACCTCCTACAAAAATAGGTGCTTTTCTACTAGCATGACGAGCATTTCCTGTTCCTTTTTGAGCATATATTTTTGAAGTTGATCCTTTTATTTCATTTTGTTGCTTGGTTTTAGCCTTTCTTCCTTTGTAATTTGCATTTGTTTTGTAAAGAACATTGCTTACCAATTGCTTATTTATTTTTGATGCAACAATATTATCCAATACTTCTATTGAATGTTTTTTTCCATCTAATGTAGTCTTATCTATCTTCATTTATTTTTTCTTTTTATCTGGCATTTTTTTTTGCTTTTCTACAATCTCAATTTTTTCATTCATAGTTAATTTTCTTATATTTTTAACTGCTTTTTTCACCAATACTTGTGTATTTTTTGATCCTGGTATGGAGCCTTTTAAATACATAAGATTATTATTTTCATCTTTCTTAATAATTTCTATATTTTGTATTGTTCTTAGTTTATCTCCCATGTGACCAGCCATTTTTTTTCCTTTAAATACTTTTCCTGGATCTTGATTCTGACCTGTGGATCCATGGGCTCTATGAGAAACAGAAACCCCGTGTGATGCTCTTAATCCTGCAAAATTATGTCTTTTCATTGCTCCAGCAAAACCTTTCCCAATTGTTTTTGATTTTACATCAACAAATTTTACATCTTTAAAAATTTCAATACCTAGTTCATTTCCTTCTTTATAATTTTCTATATTTTTTACTCTAAATTCTTTTAAAATTTTTTTTGCTTCAGTATTTTTTTTTGCATAGTACCCTTTCATTGATTTTGTTAGTTTTGAATTTTTAATTTTTCCAAAACCTACTTGAACCGCATTATATCCTCTTTTTTCTTTGTCTATTATTTGGATTATTCTTCCTGTTTCTATTTTTAAAACAGTAACAGGAACTGATTGTCCAGATTTATAAAATTCTCTCGACATACCTATCTTTTTTCCTATTAAAGCTATTTCTGACATTAAATTTTTATCTCCACGTCTACACCAGAAGCTAAATCTAACTTCATTAAAGCCTCTACTGTTGCTGGTGTTGGTTCAATTATATCGATTAATCTTTTATGTGTCCTTGTTTCAAATTGTTCTCTACTTTTTTTATCTATATGAGGAGATCTTAATACTGTATATTTTTCTATTTTAGTAGGTAGTGGTATTGGTCCTTTTATGTTAGCACCTGTTCTTTTTACAGTATTGACTATTTCTTCTGTTGACTGATCTAGAACTTTGTTATCATAAGCTCTAAGTTTTATTCTAATATTTTGTTTTTCCATTTTAACCTGTTTTTTTAGTTACTTCATCTTGAACATTTTGTGGTACTTTGTCATAGTGGTCGAAAAACATTGAATATTGGGCTCTACCTTGAGACATTGATCTTAAATTGTTTATATATCCAAACATATTTGCTAAAGGTACCATTGCAGTTATAACTGTCGCATTTCCTCTTTGCTCTTGTGTATTTATTTGTCCTCTTCTACTATTCAAATCTCCAATAACATCACCCATATAATCTTCTGGGGTTACTACTTCTACTCTCATTATAGGTTCAAGTAATTTTAATGTTCCTTTGGCACAAGCTTCTTTAAAACATTGTCTAGAGGCAAGTTCAAATGCAAGCACACTTGAATCAACGTCATGATGTAAACCGTCTAAAATTGTTACTTTATAATCAATCAAAGGAAATCCAGCTAATATTCCTCCATCAGCAACTGTTTCAACACCTTTTTCTACACCTGGTATAAATTCTTTAGGTATTGCTCCACCTTTAATTTTACTTTCGATTTCTCTACCTTTTCCTGGCTCTAAAGGTTCGACTGATAATTTTACTCTTGCAAACTGCCCCGCTCCTCCACTTTGCTTTTTATGTGTATAGTCAAACTCGGCTGAGTTTAGAATGGTTTCTCTATAAGCTACTTGAGGTGCTCCTACATTTGCTTCAACTTTAAATTCTCTTTTCATTCTATCAACTATTATATCTAAATGAAGTTCGCCCATACCTTTAATTATTGTTTGTCCAGATTCTTCGTCGGAAGTTACTCTAAAAGATGGATCTTCTTTAGCTAGTCTTCCCAAGGCTTCTCCCATTTTTTCTTGGTCAGCTTTAGTTTTTGGTTCTACGGCAATTTCAATTACAGGATCGGGAAATTCCATTGGTTCCAATAATACTGGCTGATCTTCATTAGCTAAAGTGTGTCCTGTAATTGTATTTTTTAATCCTGCTAAAGCAACTATATCACCTGTATTTGCTTCTTTAATATCTTCTCTAGAGTTAGCATGCATTAAAAGCATTCTTCCAACTCTCTCTTCCTTATCCTTGGAAGTATTATAGATTCCTGTACCAGACTTAACTGTTCCTGAATAAATTCTTATAAATGTTAAACTTCCAACAAAAGGATCGTTTGCAACTTTAAATGCTAGAGCAGAAAAAGGTGCGTTATCTTCAAATTTCATCTCAATTTCTTCATCTGAACCTGGTTTTGTGCCCTTAATTGAACCAATATCTTTTGGGCTAGGAAGATAATCAACCACTGCATCTAACAATGGTTGAACACCTTTATTTTTAAATGCCGAACCTGTTAAAACTGGAACAAAATCAAAGTTTAAACATCCTTTACGTACACATTTTATTAAATCTTCCGATTTGATTTCTTCGCCTCCTAAATAAGCTTCCATCAATATTTCATCTTGTTCTACTGCAGTTTCAACAAGTTCTTGGCGATATTTTTCGCTAATTTCTTTTAAATCATTAGGAATATCTTTTTCTTCCCAAGCAGCTCCCAGATCTTCATTTTTCCATACTATTGCTTTCATTTTCACTAAATCAACAACTCCTTGAAGTGATGATTCTAGGCCTATTGGAACTTGCATTACCAAAGGTTTTGCTCCAAGCCTATCTTTAATCATCTCAACACATCTAAAAAAATCAGCACCTGTTCTATCTAGTTTATTTACAAAACAAATTCTTGGAACTTTGTACTTGTCAGCTTGTCTCCATACAGTTTCTGACTGAGGCTCAACGCCCGCAACACCATCAAAAACTGCAACTGCACCGTCTAAGACTTTTAGAGATCTTTCAACTTCAATAGTAAAATCTACATGCCCAGGTGTATCGATAATGTTAATTCTATGATCTCTCCAAAAACAAGTAGTTGCCGCCGAAGTTATAGTTATTCCTCTTTCCTGTTCTTGTTCCATCCAATCCATTGTTGCAGCACCGTCATGAACTTCTCCAATTTTGTGACTTTTTCCAGTATAATACAAAACTCTTTCTGTAGTTGTAGTTTTACCCGCATCAATGTGAGCCATTATTCCAATATTTCTATATTTATCTAAATTGTGAGTACGTGCCATAATTATTACCATCTAAAATGAGCAAAAGCTTTATTAGACTCTGCCATTTTATGAGTGTCTTCCTTTTTTTTGATTGCTGAACCTTTGTTTTGATAAGCGTCATAAATTTCATTAAATAATTTATCCGACATTTTTTTATCTTTTCTTTTTCTTGATGCATCTATTATCCATCTTAATGCTAGTGCTTGAGATCTTTTTGATTTAACTTCAACAGGGACTTGATAAGTAGCACCTCCGACTCTTCTAGATCTTACTTCTACAGTTGGTCTTACATTGTTAATTGCATTATTAAATACAGTAATCGGTTCATCTTTTGATTTACTTTTAATTTTATCTATCGCATCATAAACTATTTTTTCAGCAGTTGTTTTCTTTCCATCATACATGATTGAATTAATTAATTTTGGAATAATCATAGACTTATATTTTGGATCAACAACTGGGATTTTTTTTGGTGCTCTTCTTTTTCTTGACATTTATTATTTACCTTTTTTCGTTCCGTAAAGGGATCTTCTTTTTTTTCTATTAGCAACACCTTGTGTATCTAAATTACCTCTAAGAATATGATATCTTACACCAGGTAAATCTTTTACCCTACCTCCTCTTATTAAAACTACTGAGTGCTCTTGTAAATTATGGCCTTCACCTGGAATATAAGCCGTAACTTCAAAACCATTAGACAGTCTAACTCTTGCTACTTTTCTTAAAGCTGAGTTTGGTTTTTTTGGAGTTGTAGTATAAACTTTTACGCAGACACCTCTTTTTAAAGGTTGTTTTTGTAAAGCTGGAACTTTATTTCTAGCTATTGGTCTGGTTCTGCTTTTTCTTAATAATTGGTTAATCGTAGGCATAAAAATTTTTAAAATTTATATTTTTGATGAAATAACTGACAGGTTATTTGTGGCAGCGTTTAGTGATCTAGTCACTACATTCCAACCAAAACACCGACAAAATACATTAGAAATTACTTTTGTCAAACTAAAATAGTTTTAAAAAACTGTTTTTTTTATTGATTTACTTGAGGTTCTGAGGATTCTAATTTTTCCTGATCTGACAAGAATTTTTGGTCATCTTCTAAAGCTTTTTTGTTCCACAAATTTTTTATAGATCCAGTTCCAGCTGGAACTAATCTTCCAACTATCACATTTTCTTTTAATCCAATTAATTTATCTACTTTTCCTTTAATCGCAGCATCTGTCAGCACTCTCGTTGTTTCTTGGAATGATGCAGCAGATATAAATGATTCAGTTTGTAATGATGCTTTCGTAATACCCATTAAAACCCTTTCTCCTTTAGCCGGTTGTTTACTATCAGTTTCAAGTTTTTCATTTATTTCATCAAATTTTAATCTGTCAATAATTTCTCCAGGTAATAGATTGCTATCTCCAGATTCCTTAACCTCAATTTTTTTAAGCATCTGTCTTAATATAACTTCAATATGTTTATCATTAATTATTACTCCTTGGAGTCTATATACATCTTGAACTTGATTTACAAAATAATCAGTCAATTCTTCAATACCTAATATTCTTAAAATATCATGTGGCAAAGGTTGGCCATCTAACAAATATTCTCCTTTTTTAATTTTTTCACCTTCATTAAAATTAATATGTTTCCCTTTAGGAATTAAATAATTAGACGTTTCTCCTTTATCTGACTCTATTGTAATTTTCTGTTTTCCTCTTACTTCCTTGCCAAAAATTACCTTACCATCATTTTCTGCAATGATTGCACTATCTTTTGCTTTTCTAGCTTCAAATAATTCTGCAACTCTAGGGAGACCTCCTGTTATATCTTTAGTTTTTGTTGTTTCTTTAGGCAGTCTTGCAATTACATCACCAGCTGAAATTTTTTGCCCATCTTTAACTGACAAAATTGAATCAGGCACCAAGTAATACCTCGCTTCATTGTCATCTGCTTTTTTGATTATTTTTCCTTTTTCATCTCTTAAAGTAATTCTTGGTTTTAAATCTGTATTTTTTGATTGTGTCTTCCAATCAACTACTGCCTTAGTTGAAATTCCCGTTGCATCATCAGTTGTTTCAGCTAAAGAAACTCCATCTATTAAATCTACATAATTTGCAATACCATCTTTTTCGGCAATAACAGGAGTTGTGTAAGGATCCCACTCACAAATTTTAATTCCTTTTTTAATTTTATCACCATTTTGGAAAAACAGTTTGGAA
>MDTG01007271.1_pt1 | contig 16636 bp, 20 predicted proteins | sample 811421 | NCBI WGS metagenome assembly MDTG01 (sample SAMN05326645, study PRJNA326480) | marine metagenome | isolation source: seawater | place: Pacific Ocean: South East | collected 2011
ATGTAATTTAATAATATAATGGAGTATAATATCAAAAATACAATATACAATAATATCTTTAAAAATATTAAAGGTGATAAAATATATTTGAGTCAAAAAGATTTTACAAATGGAACATATAGAATTACCTCATCAGGATACTATGTTTTAAAAGAAGATATAATTTTTAATCCAGGGTGCCCTTCACTACATTATAAAAATGGTTTACTAGACGATGACTGTAAATCTGTTGTGAGTGATTGGTTACCTAGTAAAAAACAACTAGAAAAAGAGTATAATCATTCCTCATTCATTCTTGGATTTTATTCTGCAATAAATGTTGAAACTGATAATGTTATAATAGATTTGAATGGATTTACAATAAAACAACACCCTTTACATAATTTGCAACAAAGATTCTTTCAAATAATACAATTAAATAATTCCCCTTTTATAAAAGGGCAAGGCCCTTCTGGAACTTTTTCTAATTCAGGATTTACCCCAACGAATAATATAGTTATAAAAAATGGAAAATTTGGAACATCATCACACTATTCTATACACGGTAATGATAATACTAATGTTGTATTAGAAGACTTAGTATGTGAAAATTTTGAATCTGGTGGCATAGCATTAAATAATATAGAAAATTTAGTAATAGATAATGTATCTATCAAGAACAGTAGAAGGAATGTTCCAATTCTTGCAACTTATTCAGTTTTAAGAAACACTAAAATTATATATAATAAATGCACAGAAATATTAAAAGAAGTAAATTTTAATAATGAATCTGGATTAGATATATTTAAAAAATTACTTGGATTGGAAAGAAGAATTATAAGTAATTATATTACAAGCGAGTATAAATCAATTTTAAATAAAAATATTGATGATAAATTAGAAGAAGAAATAGAAAAATATTTTTATAATAAATCTGGTTTAAGTGATGGAAGTGTTCTTACTGGAATACAAATAACACCAAAAGGTGTTGCAATACACAGTTTTGAAAAAAATAATTCCAACAATCCTTGTTGTAATTTTTCTAATATTCAAATTGATGAACAAAATAAATATTCTTCAGACATTTATATCAATGATCTATCAATTGAAAATTTAATAGCAAAACCTGTAGAAATAGTTACTTGTAAATATAAAGATAAACAGATACTGGGAAGTTTCGGAGATATTTTTAATATTTTAGGTTCTATAGATATTGACGGATACTATCGTAGTAATACATTAAATAATTGTATTTGTTGTCTTTCAAAAATTTTAAAAAAAAAAAAAGATATAATTAGCACTCTTAATACACCAGAATGGATGACAAAATGGAGTGAATCCGGGAAAAAAATAGGAGATTTTAAAAAAAATCTGGAAGTTATTTACGGTATGGATATTATGGGACACACCAATAAAGGTTGTTTAGGTATAAGGATAGGTGGAGTAAATAATATTAATTTAAGGAATATTAATATTAATAACATACACAATATTGGAAATGATACTTTAAAATCAAAAATAGAAAGAAAAATTGTAACTACTGCAAAAACAAATGTAGAGGAAGAAACAGGAACATCTTATGGAGGTATATTATCGGTCGGTATAATATTTTCAAACTGTTCTAATATAAAAGGTGAGAATATAAGTGTTTCAGAAATTAGTTCTAAACATAATAAATCTTTTAATATATTATATAATGACAGTGAACATATAAATAAAAATAAATAGTGATTTTATTTAATTTCTTCATAAATTATAATAAGTCCTAAAAATGTTGTTATTATTCCAAAAAGTAATCTTAAAAATCTTGTTTCTAATTTAACGGTAAAATAAGATATGGAAGTGCCTAAAGTAAAGAAAAAAGCTATGGTCAAAGCATATTTCCAATTGACGCAACTACCTCCTTCACATTTTGATTTTGAATAAAAATAAACAGCGAAAATACCTATAGGTAATAGTAATGATGCTAATGAAGTTCCGATAGCTGTTTTATATTCCTTAAATATTTTAAAATAAATAAGCAATGGTATTAATAAAATTTCGGCACCACCCCCAACAACTGAAGCAATAATACCTGTAATCCCACCAATAAAAGCCAATTTATATATATTCTTATCAATAATTTTATTCATCATTAAATATTGATAAGAATATTTTTAAATTTTATTTATTTTATTTATTTCATTTATTTTCCAAAAGTTGGTTTGATTCTTTTTTCATTATTATCTTTATTTAATATAGACATTACTAAATTTCCATTTCCATCTTGATTAGAAAATATATTTTCAGTATTTTCTATCTTTTCACAATGCTCTATATTTTGTAAAATAGAATCTGATATTTCATCATTATCTAATAATTCTTTTTCATTTGATTCTGTCTTTAATAAATCATAAACTTCTCTACTACTATTAATAATAGACTGAGCTATATCTTTATTCTCTTCATCATTCTCTGTATCTTGTTTTTTTATATCTAATCTTTCATTTTTAAAAGTTTGTTTTTTATTTTTTTTATTAGATTTAGAGAAACTTTCGGAGTATGCTTTTCTTTGTTCTTCCATAACTTTCTGAGTAATAACTTTATTGATTATATCTTTGTAAAATATAGGTTCATATTGTTTTGACATTTTTTCAATAAATTGTCTCTTTTTATCTTCTGTAAACATAGTCATTGGATTTAATCTTTCCATAAAAACTTTTTCTGCTTTATTTCTAGCTAATTTCTCTGCAAATTTTTGTGCATTTTTTTTTAATTGTAAACTTTCTTGTTTTTTTCTTTCAAATATTTCAGCGCTACTTTGCATTATATATTATCTATTAGAACAATTTTAGAATTATTTTACGCAAATTTAATTTTAGATACCTTAATATTAAAATATTTAAAATGAAAAAATAATATATTTAATTCATAATATTTTTTTTATTTTCTCCTTTGTTGTTTCCTTTTTTTAATACTTTTGTTTTTTCTCTTTCCACCAAAATGAAAACATCCTGAGCATCCTCCTTTTTTAATACTATTTTTTCTTTTTCCAGCTGATTGTTTTCTTTTCTTTATACTTTTATTTACCCTATTTCTCTTTTTATTCCTTAATGTTTTTAATTTTCTTGATCCTCCTGATTGTTTTTGTAAAAAAGAGGACATTCCTTCTGTTGTTCTTGCTTCTTGAAAATCTTGACCTTCCCCATTTACATAATATTTGATTGTAGGAAAACCGACTACATCTGGTTTTGATGATAATTGACCAAAATGACTTTCTTCTATTTCAGCAATATTAATATTTTTACTTTTTAAAACTTCGTGATTTTCTAATTGATTCCATTGAGATTGCATACTAGTGCAGTGTGGACACCAATTTGCATAATATTTAACAAACCAATTCCCTTTGTTTTTATTATCGTTAAATATTTTGATATGTTCTTCAACATTAGTGTTATCACTATTTATTTTTAAAACGTGATTTGGCATTTATATTATATTAATAAGATATTTATATTTTGCTAATAAAATATTTACATTAAATATTTAAAGTTATATTTTAGTGTTTATATATGAAGATATCAATAGAAGGAAATATTGGGAGTGGAAAAAGTACACTACTAGACAATTTAATGACACAACATAAAGTAATACTTGAAGATATAAGTGAATGGAAATCATGGATTGAAGAATTCTATAAAGATCAAAAAAAAAATTCATTTGGTTTTCAGATGAGAGTTCTTTTAAGTCAATCATACATTAAATTTAGTAAAGATTTCACTTTTCATGAAAGATCCCCTTTTACTTGTAATCATATATTTGGAGAATTATTAAAAAAAAATGGTTTTTTATCTGAATTAGAATATAATTTATGTTTAGAATTCTCTGAAAAATATTGTTGGAAACCTGATGCTATCATTTATATAAGAACTGACCCAGAAGTATGTAAAAAAAGAGTAGATAAAAGATCTAGAGAAGGTGAAAACATTACAATTGATTATTTAAAAGATTTACATAATCAACACGAGAAAGTATATAATTCAGATGAAAATAATAAAATTTATATAATTGATGGTAATAATGATGAGAATACTATATATCAAAATGTTGAATACATAATAAAAGAATTACATATGCAAAATTATATAAGTGGAAATCTTAAAAATCAAAATATAGAACAATCTATTTAAAAAATATGATATTTTATTATTAATAAAATATTTTGAATAAAATTTGATTTAAAAATAATATAATTATATTATAAATAAAAATGAAATTACTACTATTAAGTTTACTAGTTGCAAGCTCTGTTGCTTTACCTGATAAAGAAATTTTTAATAATTTTGTAAAAGATTATTCAAAATCTTACTTGGATGAAAATGAATATAATAAAAGATTTGAAATATTTATGGATAATTATAAATTTGTTAAACAACATAATAGTCGAAATGATACTAAATATCAATTAGGTATCAATCATCTTGCAGATATGAAACATACTGAATTATTTCACGGTTTGAAATTTGAGGGTTTGGGCAGTAAATGCGAACCTTTTGAAACTGGTTATGGAAGAGAAGCAAACCCAGATAGTATTGACTGGAGAAATAAAGATGCTGTTACCCCTATTAAAAATCAAGGTCAATGCGGTAGTTGTTGGAGTTTTTCTGCAACAGGTGCAATGGAAGGTGCTTGGTCTATTGCAACTGGTGAATTACTAAGTCTATCAGAACAACAACTTGTAGATTGTTCTTCAGGAATATTTTCCTATGGTAATCACGGTTGTAATGGTGGTTTAATGGATAATGCTTTTGCTTATGCTATTGATAAAGGAATGTGCACGGAAGATGAAGATCCTTATGAAGCCGAAAAAGGTAATTGTAATAAAGATTGTGAAAAAAAAGCTGAGTTTTCTTCTTGTCAAGACGTAACAAGTAACAATCAAAAAGATTTAGAATCGGCTGTTGCACAACAACCTGTATCTGTAGCAATTGAAGCAGATACAAAAGCTTTTCAATTATATAAATCAGGAGTTCTCACAGGTGATGCTTGTGGAACTAATCTTGATCACGGTGTATTAGTTGTTGGTTATGGCAGTGAAGATGGACAAGATTATTGGTTAGTCAAAAATTCTTGGGGAACAACCTGGGGAGATCAAGGATATATCAAGATTGCAAAATCTGATTCTACAAATGATGCTGGAGTATGTGGAATTGCATCTACTCCAAGTTTCCCTATTGCAAATACAAGCAATTTAAAAAAACAAAAAAATGTAGTATTTGATTCTAAATGTGGTGATTGTGGAATGGCATATCAGGCTTGTTGTCTAGGATTTGGTGCTAAAGGATATCCTTGTGATTGCCATCTAGAAGATGGAAATGGAAAATCAGGAAGTAATTGTGGGGATTGTGGAGTAGCGTATAGCGCTTGCTGTATAGGATTTGAAAAAGATGGATATCCTTGTCAATGTGATGTAAATTAATAAAAATTACAAATATCTATATTTAATAATTATAAAAAAAATTAAAATATATTTTTTTTTTATAATTAACAAAAATTAAGATAAATATATATAATAATCTTCCATATCAAAATCAGTATAGATTTCTTCATTATTTAATTCTTCGCATAATAAATATAAATCCTCATCTTCTGAAATATTATTTAATGGATGAATTATTTCATTAAAAGGTTTTATATATTTGACTTTCCAAGTAATACCAAATTTATTATTAATACTCCAAATACCATTGCATTTCATTATAATTTGCACTTTAGACCCTTTTGTTATAATGTCCTGTAGAGATTCCATCTCTTGTGTTTTTTTACCATATATTTCTGAATTAAAAATACCATTTCTATTTTTAGACATTTTAATCTTGAATGTCGGTGGATAACGACCTTCATCATCCTTATAATTATATCTTATTTGATTAATATACATTTCTTCTATGTCTTTCTTATTATCAAGATTCCATAAACTAGAAAAAAATTTTGATTTTTCCATTATAAAATCATCTATTTCTTTAATTTTATTATAGAAATTATTTATTTCACTATTAATTTCTATATCTTTAAAAGATAAATCTATATAAAATTTATTTTTATTTTTATTATCTGATTCATCATATTTTCTTATACCAAAAGGAGCTTCCATAACTGGTGTTTCTAAGATAATTTCATTGAGATCTAAATCTAAAAGTTTATATTTTAGATTTATATGTAATCCATTTCCCATAATTAAATTATGTAAAGGTTCTACAAAATAAATTTTGTCTATGTTCAATTCATTATAATTTAAAATTAAATCCATTTAATAAATAACATAAATAACTTTTATATATTTATATTTTTATTCATTTGATAAAGGTTTATTATTCATATTAAACTTAAATCTAATAACTTCTATCAAAACATTAATAAAATTATCAATGCATTTCTCTATATGTTCATCTTCTTTAAATAAATTATTTTGTATATTATTTTCACAAAAATTATCTTTTTCTTTATCTATCTTATATTCTAAATAATTTAAAAAAGATTTTTTTATCTCTACATTTAATAAAGCATCATTCTCTTCATTTTTATCTTTTTTTTCCTCTTCTTTTTTTTTTGTATCTATTCTATTTATTTTTTTATTATTAACTAATAAATCTAATCCAATTAAATTATCACTCATATAAAATATAATATATATATTTTAAGAGAAAAATACATATTTCTTTTTTTTTATTCAAAATTAATTTCTCTATCTATATAAATGCAATTTATTTCTAGAGTTATCCTTCAATTAACTTTTATGATAGTTATTTTAATAATTGGTGTTATTTTCTCTAAAAAAATGGATTTTGATACTAATTATAATCAAACATTTTTCTGGTGGTTAATATTGTTAACAGGCTTTGTATTTCAAACAACTTGGGGAATGTATACATTTGTAAATTCTGTAAGGAATAAAGAAGGTCCAGAAGGTCCTCAAGGTGATATTGGACCTCCAGGACCTCAAGGTCCACCAGGTCTTTGTAAATGCCCTAATTCTTAAATATTAATGAATTAAAATACTTAAAAATATTTTACATTTATCAAATAAATAATGAATTCAGAAGATAAATCTTCAAATGAATGGAAAATGGTTAAAAAAGGTAAACGATCAAATAAAATTCAAAATAAAGATGATCCAATGAAAGCATTTTTCCTGAAAATTAAAAAGGAATTAGATGAAGAGTTTTCTTATTTAAGAAAAAATACAAATAATAAAGATATAAGTCAAAAAAATATACAAAATACAACAAATATTTTCAGTTTATTAAAAGAAGACTTAGATTAATAAAAAAAAATTGATTTATAATATTTATTTTTTATAAATATTATGGATCAAGATAATTATGAAATTAGAATAGGCACTTGTGGGCAAGTAGATACTGGTAAAAGCACACTATTAAGTATACTAACTAATCCTAATAATATTAATAATATAACTGAATTAGATGATGGTAGAGGTTCTGCTAGAAACAGAATTTTTAAACATCAACACGAAAAAGATAGTGGGAGAACTTCTAGTATTACTTACTGCTATACTAAATACAATAATAACGGTTTTACATTCGTAGATTTAGCTGGTCACGAAAAATATTTAAGCACAACAATGATTGGTATAAGTGGTGGAATATTAGATTATGTAATTATTTTATTAGGAGCCAATACGGGGACTGTTCCAAGAATAACAAAAGAACATATCAGTCTCGCATTGGCTTTTAAAGTTCCTATTATATTTGTTATTACTAAAATAGATATGAATGTTAGTATACAAAAAGAAGAAGCAATATCAAAATTAAAAAAAATTATGACTTCAAATGGTGCAGGTAATAAAATTATGATGGACATTGAATCTGAAAATGATATCATTCAATGTTTAGAAAATATGAAATTATATAATGATAAGATCTGCCCTATATTTCAAGTATCTAATACTACTGGAGAAAATATAAATTTATTGCAAAAATTTATATCAAAACTTAAACCAAAATTAATTTGGGATAATAAAAAGACATTAGATCCTTTATTCTTTATTGAAGAAGTATTCCACATAGATGGAATAGGATTAGTTATATCAGGAACAATAAAAAAAGGTATTATAAAAAAAAATGATAATCTACTTTTAGGGCCTTTGAATGGAACTTATAAAAATATTATTATTAAAACTATACATAATAATGATAGAGAATTTGTAAATAAATTAGAAGCAGGACAAACAGGATGTTTTTGGATTAAAAATACAAGCTCTAGAGAAAAACTAATTAGAAAACAAATCAAAAGAGGTATGGTACTTATTAAAGATAAAAAATGCACAAAAGAATTTAATGCAAATATAACTATACTTCATAATCCAAGCACAATAAAAATTAATTATCAACCAGTGATACATTGCGGTAACATAAAACAATCTGCGAAAATATGTGAGATAATAGATACTGAAACAAATAAAAATAAAGAAACTTTAAGGGCTGGTGATAAAGCAAAAATAAAGTTTCAATTTATGTTCCATCCTGAATTTTTAGAGAATAACTCTTTATTAGTATTTAGAGAAGGTAAAACAAAAGGGATAGGGAAAATTATATCTATTTAAGTTTGTGTTTTGCATTAAAATGTTGTCGGTATCTCCTTAAATAATCTTTACCAAAAAAACTTTTATTACATTCACTACAATGTATAGTGTCGTTTTGTTCATCAACTAAGTTTAACATTAGCATATATGGATATAATAATTTTATATTTTTATCAAACTTATTCATTTCAGAAATTCTGTTTAATAATTCTTTGTCATTTTTTTTTGTATATTTTAATTCTAAATCATTTTTTAAATTTAGAATCTCATCTGATAAATTATCTATATTTTTATTAATTAATTTTATTCTATCTAGAGAATAATTATTTATCTCATTTTCCCTTATAAAATTTAAAATATTATTATAATCATTACTAATATTATTTAAAATATCTTTCCTTTCTTCTGTATATCTATCCATTAATATGTCTAAACATTTAAAATATGATATAATAACGCAAATTAAATTTTAGTTTGACGATAATAATCTCAAATTATTATATATATATATGAATTATAGAAATATAATTTTATATTATCTGAATACAATAATTTTGGCAAAATGTAACACACCAAGAACTTACGTATGGCTTACTTTGCTTATATATTCTTCAATATCTAATAATAATCAATTATCTAAAATGGCAGTTTTAGATGGTTTTGGTGTAAATTTTTCTTGGTATTCTGCTAGAATTTATAAAGGAAAGTTATTAGAATTAATGAGATTCGATAATACACAATCTATTAGTACATCCGCAATAATATTGGTAAGTAAATTTGTAAAAAGTTGTGAATCAAATCCATATAATTTATTACATACAGGTGATTTATTTTTTCACTTATTACCCTTTTTATATTTAATTATATTTAAATTGAATTTAAATCAAATTACTTACAAAGATGTAGTGCATAGTTTTATAAATAATAGATTATGGTCTAAAATTGTAACAAAAAAATATTATCCTGGTATTAAAAAAAATAAATCTTCACAGATTATAAATAATCTATATGAATTTTCACCCCCATTAAAAAAAGATGTTTTTCGTATTGCTTACTTATTTGAAACAGTTTCTTATATAACAATAATATTTTTAATAAAATATAAAACTTTGTTTATAGAATTTTTTTAATGTGTATATAATATGGAAAGTTTAAAAACATTTGCTTTTAAATCTTCATTTGGATACAATTGCACTGTAAGAGAAGGAAAAATATATAAATTTTCTTCTTCAGAAATGTTAGGTTATTTAATAGAAGTTAATATAGATTTAATAGAAATATTAAGTATATTAAGAATACATTTCAAAAAATATTTAAAAAATTATATTATCTGTAAAAGATTCTTAAAAAAAATAAAAATACCGAGAGATCTATTTAAAAGGGAGCTAGGTATTCTTAATTTTTCAAATATTTATAATAATATAAAATATGAGTATGAAAATAAAAATATTAATAATACAAATTAATATGACATCTATTATAAAAAAAATTCCTAAAGATAATAAAAAAAAAATATATGATTTTATACCTTCTATAAATAAAAAAAATGTAAATAAAGAATCTTATTCTAATTATTTAGATCTTTATTATCCAGAAGATTATAGTGATTGGATAGATATTACAGATTTTTTTAAAAATAATCAAGAAAAAATTGCAACTTTAAATATATATTTTTATATATCTGAATATAGAGATTCTATTCATAATATTTATAAAGAAATTAAATATCAAAATCTAGAAAATGTTTTTACAGGAAATTTTTGTAAATCTAGTGATTTATTGAAAACTTATGAAATTATAAACAACAAAATAAAAAAAAAATATAATCAAGATTTAGAAACAAATTATTCTTTATTACCTCACGAAAGATTTTTATACGAAATTTTTACAAATATTTTTCAAAAAAAAAATTTACATAAATATCTAATTCATCCTGAAAAAAGAAAATATAAAAACGTAAATCAAAACAAAAAAATTAATAACGATAAATGGTACGATTATTTATATTGTTGTTATATTATTTATCCTGATATAAAAAATATAAATCTTAAACAATTTTATTTTATGATTATAAAATTTAAAATAATTATTTATACTAATAATTTTTTTCATCATTTCTTACCAGATAATTTTAAAACAATAATATACAATTTTTTTGAAAAAGAGAAAAATGTTTTTTTTAAATATTTATTTCAAAATAATTTATCTTCATTAATGAAACAGTTGTTTCTATATTTATTTATAGTGCTCTATATTATTATAGTATATTTAATACATTTTTGTATAATTGTTTTAACTTTCTAAAAAATCTTTATAAGCAATAGTAATACTATTATATTTTTTTTTAGTTTTTTTGTTGTTTATAGTATAAACTTTATTATAATATTTTATATTATACTTATCATTATCATAACTATACCACTGATGTCCAAACCTTCCTTTTCCTAAATTTTTTTTTGTTTTTTTATAGCCCATCATTTTATTTATTTTCTCTGCTGTTGTCATACCTTCTTGACCTTTTAATATTCCTTCTAACATTTTACAATTATGCATTTTTGATCTTAAATAACATACAAATGCTAATCTTACACAATCTTTTGATTTTTGTTTTATTTCAGAATTACAATGCCATTCGTGCACATCCATTAATAATACATCTGTAGTTCTTACATCCACAGCTATACCATACTGGGGTAACAATGTGTATCCACCTTCATATTCACCACATTCAATAATAGATAAATTACCAAATCCTCCCTTAAAATCCCCACTATCTTTATGTAAAGCTGTTCTAAAATTTGCATTAATAGTAACTGTTGAAAATACAGTATCATCTATTATCATATTACTTTTTTTGGATTCTTTGTATTGTTTATTATAGTATTCTGGTAATAAATTTTGATATTGTTTGGAAATATGTTTAATAAAGGGAAGACCTTCCATATATTTATCATAGTAATTTTTAGTGAATGCTGTTTCTCTACAAGGCCTCCTCCAATTTAAACTATCCATATATCCAATTATTCCACTATTTGAAACATCAGAAGATTCATATATCTTACCTTTTTTACTCCATTTTCTATATTGTTTATTTCCATTTTTATATCTTCCACTTGCATCACCCCTATTCTTGGAAATTTTAAAACCAACTTCTTTATAACAATCAAAAGCAGTATTACATATTTTTTTACAAATTACATTTTTTCTAAATTTTAATAATAATTTATTTTTATCATTATAGATATCGCAATCATAATCAATTAAATATTCCCAGGTGTTAAAAAATTTTCCAGCATCTTCTGCTATTTTTTTATCAGATATTTTTTTTTCTAGAATTAATTTTTTTACCATTACTATTATTATATAAAGAAAAATAATATAAAAGTATAATACATTTAATATTAAATGGAAGAAAATTGTTTTTATATACATAAATATAAACCAAAAAAGATAGATGACTATATCTTCAATAAAAAATTAATAGAAAAATTAATGAATTTCGGTAAAAATGGAATATTACCGAATATCATATTCCACGGTCCTCCAGGGAGTGGTAAACATACAATTGTACTATCATTTTTAGCAAAATTATTAAGTTCCAATGACAAATTAAATGATAATATTTACAAAAGGAATAATTATGAATATAATATAAATTACCAAGATAAAAGTGATATTGCAATAAATATAATTCAAAATACGCACTATTTTGAATTAGATGCAGATGATTACGGTTATAATGATAAAAAAATATTTTTCAGTTTTATATCAGAAATATCTAATAGTGTAGATGTATCAAGTCAAAGATATAAAATTATCATTATAAAAAATGCAGATAAATTATCACTTGAAGCACAATATACATTGAAAAGGATTATGGAAACAAATTATAAGTGTTTTAGAATTATATTTATTGTCCAAAATATATCTTTAATAGATAATGCAATCAAAAGTAGATGTGTAGTTATAAGAATACCAGGCCCTTCAGAAAAAGATATGGAAAATATTATTCTTAATATATCAAATAAAGAAAATATAAGTATAAATAAAGAACAGACACAAGAAATTATTAAAATGTCTGAAATGAATCTAAATAAACTTTTATTTCTTTTTCAATGTGCTTTCATAAAAAAAAAATATGAAACTCCTAAAGATAGAGTTCAAATATTTATAAATGAGTTTATTAAAGATATTAAAACTATGAAAGCATCTAATATAGATTTAATCAGAAATAAAATATATATATTATTACTACATAATACAGATATTCAAGAACTATTCAATACTATCACGAATCAAATATTACAAGACATAAAAGATATAGAAATAATAAAAAAAATACTAAAAGCAGCTGTATATTATAATGAAAATTGCCAATTAGGTTACAGAGATATATATCATTTTGAATGTTATATTATATACATTGTAAATATATTAAATAAAAATGATATTCAACTTATAAATGATATCATTTGAAATATGTAACTTTGAAATGGTTTTTATTATGAGATATTTTATTAGTTGAATAAAAATATTAATTTATTTAAAAATATATAAACTTTTTATTTTATATTCTTTATAATAATGGATTATTATAAAGAATTAGAAATTGATAAAGATTCATCTCCAGAACAAATAAGGTCTGCATATAAAAAATTAGCATTAAAATGGCATCCTGATAGAAATAAAGAAAATAAACAAGAAGCAGAAGAAAAGTTCAAAAAAATATCTGAATCTTATCAAGTATTATCAGATAAAAATAAAAAAATAAAATATGATAATTATGGTAATGTTGAACATTATCAATTTACGAATCCAGATGAAATATTTAAAACATTCTTTCAAGATATACCCTTAGAATATATAGAATTAGCTAATACATTCCTTTTACAATTTATTAATTCCCCAGAATGCGAAATAACTCTAAAAATATTTAGTAATATGCCAAATAAAGAAAATATAATTAAAGTTTTGGAAATATTCCAAAAAGACTTCCCTGAAGAAACACAGAAAGCTCTTCAAAAATACATAAATAGATTGAGAGAAAAAGAAAATAAAAAAAATGATATTATTGATTTAGCAACTAACTATGCTTTTAACTTTTTTAATAATAAAATGAAAGTCACAAAAAAATCTATAAAAAAAAAAAATATCTAAAAATAATCATCTTATTACTAATGACAATTATTTTGAAAATCAAAAAAATGATATTGAATTTAATGTTAATTGCACTTTAGAAGATATATATAATAAGGTTGAAAAAGAAATTATAATCTCAAGAATAAATAGAAATTCCAATAACAAAAAATCAAAAAAAAAATCAATATTTGGTAATTATGATTATTATAGTGAAGAAAAAAAATTAAATTTCCCTGCTAATTTTAGACCTATACTAACCTTTAAAAATGAAGGAAATTTATTACCAGGGAATAAAAAACCTGGTAATGTAATCATTCATATAAATAGTAAACCTCATCCATTATTCAAAATAATAAATGATTATGATCTAATAACAGAAAGATACATTTCTATTTATGAATTATATAATGGATGTATATTTACAATTGATTATTTCAATAATAGAAAAATATCAATTAGAGCAAATCCAAATATATTTAAAAACACAATTCAAAAAATAGAAAATCTTGGTTTACCTATACCACAATCAAATGAATATGGAAGTTTATATATTAAATTTATCGTTCAATATCCCAATGTAAAAGAGAATAATAATAAATTATTATTTGATTTATTTCCTCCTATCAATACAGGAATTCCAGATAAAATAAGCATTCAAAATTATGAAGAATACTTATTAAATGATAATGAGGATTATACAATTGAAGAAAAATCTGATGATTTATCAAGTGAAGAAGATTAAATAAACTTTTCATAAATATTACCAAACTTATTTATATAAATATAAATATCAGTCCCCTTATTTTCAACCGGACTTATTAGTAAATCTCCTCCAAAATATTTTGCATATAATTTTGCCATCGGTAACCCAAATCCAAAACCAGACAGTATTGGTTGATTTGTTAATTCATATTCTTCTGTTATTTCTATTGGCTTACTTGAATATGAATATGTTAATAATTTATTTATATCTTTTAATGGAAAACTATTACCTTGATCTGATATTTTTATTATAATATCTTCTTTTCCTTCACTATAATTAATTATTATATCATCTTCAAGATTTCCTTTATTAATATGTGCAACGCAAGAATTTTTTAAAATCTCATTCAAAATATAATAAATATGTGATGGTATATAAGGAAAAATTATTTCTTCATTACCTAATACTTTTATACTAGGTTTATCATTATATATAGAATCACAAATATAATTTACGTTATCTATGGAGTCATCAATTATTTTTTTTAAATTGGATTCTTTTATTAAAGAATTACCATTATTTACCATCTCTGTATGATGAGTAATTAAAGTTCTAATGCTGATTCTAGACATAAAAAATTTATCAAGTTCTTTATTAATTATAGAATAATTAATTAATCTGGGATCTAATTCTCTATTCAATAATAATAATCCTTTAGATATACTATCTTCTAAATGATTATGCTTATTTTTTATATCTAATAACAAATTAGTAAATTTTTGTATATCATCGTTATCATTATTTATTTTCGTTTTTTGAATTCTATTAAAAGAAACACAATATAAATCTATAACATTTTTTATAGCAGGTATTGAAGGTAAACCATAAGGTAATTCCAAAAGATCAAAAACTCTATGACTAATTCTCACAGATAACTCTTCCTTAAGAAATTTTGATTGTTCTAAGAATCTGTTTTTTTGACTGAATTTATTATAATTTTTTAGAAAATTTAATTGCAATGGTGTAGAATTTTTTTTTGCATATAATTTAAGTAAATTATTTATACTCATAATATAATTAAGTTATTTTATTTTTCAATTTTAACTTTTATTCATTAAATAAATTATATTGTTCATATAATGAATAAATTTGCGTTACACAATAAATATTTATTAAAACTTCTAATGTTTATTTCAACAATGTTTGATAGATATATAATAATATTTCACCATTTTTTGCAATCTTAAATATTTTTCTTTGTATTATATTTCTTATTTTGTAATCTTTTTATTTTTTTACTATTTTTTCTTTTTGAAGAACCACCGTAAAATAAACTATTTTTACCATCTATATAATGTTTTGTATAACTTGATGGATATTGATTCATATCAATATGTAATATTTCAGGAGATTCAGCTAAAAATTTTTTTTTCATATTATAAGAAGCAGAGTTTGATGTTGGTGTGCTTAACACAGTGCTTACAGTGGATTTTAAAACTGTCGTCACAGCTTTATTAATAAAATCATTAATTCTATTTTCCTGTTCATAATCTTTTAAAATATTTCTTAACAATTTTATTTTATTACTGACAATATTTATATCTTGTTTTGTAATATTACTTTTAGATTTAATCACATTTAATTTATTATTCAAAGATTTAATTATGTTATTAATATTATCCATATATATTAATAACATTTTATTTTATGAAAGGAAAAATTATTTTTTATCATTAAGTAGAATTAGAGACCATATAATTCCCATTAAATATACAGGTAAACAAAAATATATAGGGTATTTATTATCTACCTTTTGAATTATATCAAATGTTAAGTAACCTAATATAGGTATCCTTATAATTATATACATCATTTTTTGAATATTTTTCCAAAATAAAACACTATTATCTTTCATTTTTAAATGATGATAAACAATGTAAGATGGTATATTTGATAATTCTGCCCAAAAGAGAATTTTATAAACATAGTATTCTCTCCCTGCTAATAAAATATATATAGAAGCAATATGATGATATAAATATGCATATGATAATATTGTAATTTTATCATATCTTATTATATATATAAAGTCAAATAAAAAATATCCACAAGAAACATTTTCCATTAATGAGTAATTATCATCGTTTTTATCTAGCATAAAATTTAGTGAAAATAAAATTGAACAAATTGCGTGTATAAAACAAGTCCAATTTCTTGATAGTTTTCTTAAAACA
>MDTG01045608.1_pt1 | contig 16635 bp, 14 predicted proteins | sample 811421 | NCBI WGS metagenome assembly MDTG01 (sample SAMN05326645, study PRJNA326480) | marine metagenome | isolation source: seawater | place: Pacific Ocean: South East | collected 2011
ATATGAGATTGATGTCTTTTATTATTATCACATCTGGTTTCTCCATGATCTATGTTCAGACGAAATTCGCACTTCCGCTGCTGTTCTCCCATGACTTTGGAGATAACGGATCTGCTCTCCTAGGAACGATATTCAGCATCAATGCCATTGCTGTCATAGTATTCACTTCCTTCATTACATATAAAACAAAAAGAAATTCAACTGTCTTAAATGTAATCCTAGGAGGTCTGTTTTATGCAGTTGGTTTTGGTCTTTACGCCTTTGTATCGGGATATATTATGTATGCTTTAGCCACTGTGGTTTGGACCTTTGGGGAAATACTCATGGCTACCAATGTTAAAGTTTATGTTGCCGAGCATACGCCTATAAACTTCAGAGGTAGAATCAACGCTGTCTATTTATTCTTAAAAGCAGGAATGAATGCTTTAGGTGTACTTCTTAGCGGTCGTTTGATTGGGATTGCCGGACACTCAAAAATATGGATATACGTTATATTCGCATCTTTGTTTCTCAGTGTCTGTCTTTTAATAGATAATTGGTCAGACTTAAAGGCATTTGACTATAAGAAAAGAGTTTCTAATTTTAAGTAGAGTCACTAGTACAAATAAAGAAATATAATAAACTGACAAATAAGATTTATCATCGGTGTAATATACCTGTATTTCCACGTAATACACCGAAAGGAATAAAACATATGGAAGCAATAACAAATTTACTAGCTACGGACGTATATAGTCACTTATATGTTATTAGAGGTCTTGTGAAAAATATAGGGGGTTTTCACCTAAAGGTTTACAAGGAAAGTTCATTGGAATATCTTGCTATATGAGAAAAAGATGAGACTATAACTTACTATAATAAGGAAATGCAATTAAATTCAGTATTGAAGGAGTATGTTGGTAAATATGATATAGTTGATATAATGGCGAGTATGGGAGAGATTCTTCTAAGTGATAAATCCTTGAATATATCTTCTTATTACAATGTAAATAGATATATTCTGATGAAAGCACAACATTCTGGTAATGAAATGTTTGCTTTCTCATGTATTAAAGAAAAGTTAATTGTCATGTCAATCCAGACAGAGAATAGTATTAATTATACATTTAAATCCTTAGATGGAAGAGAAATTGGAAGAGTGATTATAGAAGATATTATGGAAAAATTAAAAGTAATTTCTGGTCTAGTGGTTTATGAATACTTAAGAAATAAAGGGTATGGGAAATTAATTATGCAAACAGTAATGAATCAATATCCGGAAAGTGATTTTGTTTTATATGTTATGGAAAATAATCGTGTTGCAATTCAATTATGTAAAAGCATTGGATTTAAAGTATTGAATACATATATAAATTTTGGGGTGAGGAGCTAATATTGTATTGGGGGGATAATTATAAAGAGACGTATATTCATATGGATTAGTATAGCAATTATATTTACTGCATATTGTGCATATACTTTTCCAATTACAATAAGCAAAGAGCTGCCTGCTGTGAAATATAGACTTGGCGATGAGGAGTTCATCGAAAATACGACTATAAAAGTAAATGGTAAATATATTAAAAAACCATTCTCGGACGATGTATTTATAGGTTCAATTTATATTGAAAGTTATGAGTTTACCAATGAAAGTTCAGGGTTTGCCAACCAAAAGAGTACTCTAGCTGAAACCTATTTTGATAAAAATGGATATGGAATGTATAGATATATCAAAATTAGCTCAGGGTCACTGGAAAATTTAATGCGTGGGGATATATTTATGGAGGATGAGTTTTCAATGATAAGCATGACTATTATGGAAAAGGACCCTTTAGATAGTTCTCTTAGTGGCTGGAATAGTGAAGATGGTTTAATGATATCTGCTCCTGCCAAAACGCGACAAGATGCTTTAAGTATATCCAACTCACTAATGATCGATGCCTTCATTAAAAAGCCATTAAAATGAGGAAATTGCAGAATATATACTATATAGATATATGAATTCTAAGCTATATTATAGTAATAAGCTTTTGATATAAGCAATCTTTAGGAAGAATAAACCTATATAAAAAAATGTAAAAGCGTCATTTGGTTTATATGAAATTACTTTGGTTGTAATATTGAGTATCTATAGATGGTAATTATGTAATTTAAAATAATTGTTTATTAGGATCGCAATAGACTGGATGCAAAACAGCCACCATCTATTTTTCAGAAAAATGGAAAAATCATATAAAAAATAACAAAAACAAGAAATCGTCACAAAACCATCACAAAACCCCTTTAATATATTGGCATAGAGATATTTATTCTAATCATATTTTGGGGGATTTTATATGAAAATAAAAAAGCGATATGTCATTGTAACTTCTATAATCCTAGCTATACTGCTTTATTCCTTATATATTGTTTATAGTGAAAACTATAAGTTTTACAAAAAACAATTGGATGAAAATTTAAAGTATACTGGGATATCAATTGCTAATAGCTATTCTAACTATTTTGATAAGGTACATAATGACTTAGATATGCTAATAGAAAAAGTAGAAGAGCATGGAGGTATTAATGACAGCATTGAAAATGAATTGGCTGAATTTGAGGAGAAAAGCCAAATAATTTCAAATGTCTCTATAATATATAGCAATGGAGTAACATTATACGGTAATGAGAACGTAGAATATACTGAAGACGAGTTGCAAGAACTTTTAAACAAAGATTCTATGTATCAGGACAAAAACCTTAGATATGTTATGGATAAAAATAATATAATCAAGTTAGTTAAAATGTATAATGACAGTAACGAACAGAACAATCTTATAGCTATATGCCAAGTTGATTATGAAAAAATAGATAATATTTATAGTAATACTGATTCCTTCAAAATTTATAGTGGCTATTCCTTTGTTATATCTAAGGGAGGAACAGTAATCCTTCATCCAGATAAAGAAATAATAGGTTTGAATTTCTTTGAAGATAAGACAAAGCTAATGGAAAAACTCAAAATGGATGAAATGAATTTGAAAGAAATAACAGCCTTTTTAGGAGATGAAAACAATAGTAATACTGAAGGTGAAATTTATTATGGGGCCTATGACACTGTTAGAATAGGATATTATAAAAAAATACAGAACTTCCAAGGATATTCTTTGAGTATTATAGATTTTAAAGCTTGGGAGAAAAGAATCTTTCTTATTACATTAAAAAATATTTTACCTATATTAGTAATTTTTATTATGGCACTATTTTTATTACTGGGATATATTTATGAAATCAAATATACAGATTATTTTACTGGAGTTTGGAATCTTCAAGCCTTCAATTACTATATGTCGAAGGATTTTAAAAGAAAAAAATGTACTTTGAATCTAATGTTATTGAGGATCGAAAATATCATTGATATAAAGGATGGCTGTCCAATATATGATAATAAAATTTTTGTTGATGTAAGCAGGTATTTTAAAACATTAAATAAAGATTATGATTTTCTATTTAGAGTATCTAATGAACATTATCTCTTTGTAGTTAAATCAGATGATTATGAGTTAAACAATTTTAAAAAAATATATAATGCGGTTCATGAAAGTATTAGAGGTAAACATTTCAAGAACTTTAAAATTAAAGGAAAAGCACTGGTATCAAAAATAGATGATTATTCATTTGATCAAGAATACATAATAGAGAATCTAATGAAATATATGGAACGGGAAAAAATATCCAAATCTTTTAAGGTATTAAGTGACTACAACTTAATAGTTTATGCAAAAAGAAAAAAACAGAAGACGAAGGCTCTTACAGAACAAGCTATTCTCGAAAACAGAATAGTGCCATATTATCAACCTATTCTTAATTTGAAAGAAGATAATGTGCAGAGATATGATGTTTTGATGAGAATTCAACAAGAAGACTTGTTCTTTGATCCAAAGCACTATATAGACTTGGCAGATAGTGAAGAGACTATTTCTAAAATTGATGAAACGATCATTCAGAAGTCTTTTAATTATTTACATAGAGTTAGATATGTGCTACCCAAGACGGTTCAATTAACTATCAATCTAAATAACAAAGAAATTAGCAACGGTTTTGTTGAAAAAATAATAAAATATAAAAACCAGTATGGAATTACTCCGAGAAATATAACATTTAAAATTACTGAGGCCTGCGCTTATGAAAGCTCAGAATATGTTATTAATAACATAAATAGGTTGAGGGAAACGGGATTTAAAATAGGCATTGATAACCTCGGAACAAAATATCTTAATGTAGATCAATTGGAATGGGTTGATATAGATATTATTAAACTTGACGGAAGGTATATTAAAGATCTACATGAAAGTGAAAAGGATAGGAAAATATTAGAGGTTTTTATGGAAGTAGCCAATACTTATGGGGCTAAGTTGGTTGCAGACTCTGTTGAAAACGATAGAGTACTAAAGGTTTTAAAAGAATACGGAGTCGATTATGCCCAAGGATATCATATAGGTGTACCAAAAAGAGAGTTAACAAAGAGACAAATTTCGGATGAAGAAATAAGGAATAGAGAAATACTACAGAGGATTTAGCGTAAGTTTAGCAACACTATGAAAATGATTTTATAAATAGTATGTCCGATTTACAAGCAATAAGTTTCTTTGCTTGTAAAAACGGACATATTTTTATATGAAATAAAATATAGAAGGCATTTATAAATCTATATAGTAAAACCAGTCAAGAATATCTAAACTAGATTTTGTTTCATTGTAGTTCTAAAATACTAATATTAAAAATCTTTATTAAAAATAATGCAAATGAAATTTATATGGTATATAATAATCATTACAAGAAAATGAAAATCATTATCATGTATATTTGATTATCATTATAGTATTCTGGGTACTATATATTGTATGGCGTTTAAAAAGTAAAAAAGGGGAGACATCTTCATGGAATTAAGAAATCTTATCAAAAGATACTACACTAAAGATCTAGAATATAGTACTTCTACTACGGTTTATGACCTTTTTGAGTGGAAGGAAGTCGATGTAAAGCTCGTTGATTATAAAACAGGAAAAATACTATGCGATATGAGAAATCTGGAGTTTCCCTCATCCTATAGTCAAAATGCTTGTGACATAATAGCAAGTAAATATTTCCGAAGGGCGGGAGTGCCTAATGAGTGTGGTTACGAGAAGTCACTCAAGGAAGTTGTACATAGATTAGCGGAGTTTTGGACTGCAAGTGCATTATCAGAGGGATTGCTTGATGAAAGTAATAAAGATATATTTTATGACGAGGTTGCCTATATGATGCTATCCCAAAGCTTTGCACCAAATAGTCCACAGTGGTTTAATACAGGACTTAAGAGAAGCTATGGAATTCATAAAGAGGCAGAGGGACATTATTATTATGACATAGCGAAAAATAAGGTAGAGATGTCTAAGGATAGTTACACAAGAACTCAAGGCAGTGCGTGCTTCATAGTAAGCACTAGGGATTCATTATTAGGTCCCAAATCAATTTCAGATCAACTTGTCACTGAGACTAGACTATTTAAGCATGGTTCAGGCACGGGAACAAATTTTAGCTCCTTAAGGGCAAGGGGGGAACAGCTTTCTGGAGGCGGTACTTCATCGGGCTTAATGAGTTTTTTAAAGGTGTTTGATAGAAATGCAGGAGCCATTAAAAGTGGTGGGACAACTAGGAGAGCAGCAAAGATTGTTAGCTTAGACGCAGACCACCCTGAAATCTATGATTTTGTAAGATGGAAAGCTAGAGAAGAAGATAAAGTAGCGGCACTGGGGAAAATGGGGTACGATACTGATTTTAACGGAGAGGCCTATGAGACAGTGTCAGGTCAAAACTCTAACAACTCCGTGAGGTTTACAAATGGATTTATGAAGAAAATAGCTGGAGTAGAAACAGCACCCTCTTGGGAGCTTAAAGGTAGAGTTGACCAAGGCATCAATACAATGATTAATGCGAAGGAATTATGGAAGGAATTCAACCATGCAGCATGGAGATGCGCAGACCCTGCACCACAATTCCATGATACCATAAACGCTTGGAATACTTGCCCCTTAGGTGAAGATGGAAGGGGAGAAAACATTGAAGCTTCAAACCCATGCAGTGAATACCATTTCTTGAACGACACTGCGTGTAACTTGGCGAGCATTAATGCTGTTAAATTCTATGATTATCAAAACAACAGATTTAATGTTGAGGGATTTTTACATACGATATCATTAGTTCAAATAGTTCTTGAAGCAACGATTCATTGGGGACAATTCCCTACAGAAGATATAGCAAGAAGAAGCCATTACTTTAGAACAACGGGACTTGGAATTGCAAATACAGGTGCTTTACATATGATGATGGCCCATGCCTATGACTCGGATGAAGCTAGGGCGATTGGAGCTGCACTGATGGGAATCATTACAGGTCAGTCCTATTATGTATCCTCATTAATGGCTAAGGAAATAGGGACATTTGCAAAGTATGAGATAAACAAGGAGCATATGCTTAGGGTTATAAGAAATCATTGTCGTGCAGCAGGTGCTATAGATAACTCATTTGAAGACCTAGACTATAACCCAGTAACAGTAGATCATGATGTATTAGATTCAAGTGGATTTATAACTTTAAGTAATGCCTTAAAAGACGTATGGAGTAAAGCAGTTCAGTCCGGTGAAAGACACGGCTATAGAAATGCGCAGGTGTCTGTTGTTGCACCGACGGGGACAATTTCTCTGGCTATGGATTGTACCACCACAAGTATTGAACCATTTTTTGCCCATGTAGTATATAAGAAGCTTGTAGGTGGAGGCTTTATGGAGATAGTAAATCCATATATAAAATTTGCTCTTCAAAGATTAGGATATGATTCACAGCAAATTAAAGATATAGAAGCTTATGTACTTAGAAAAGAAACGGTGACTGAAAATGGATATACCTATGACAAGATTTCAGATGGAAAAATTGAAGGGGCTCCCCATCTAAAGGAAGAGCATTATAAAATATTCGATACTGCCAATAGTTGTGGTACTGGCAGAAGATCAATAAACCCTATGGGACATGTAAAATATGTTTCAGCTCTAACTCCACTGGTATCAGGGGCCATAAGTAAAACAGTGAACCTACCAAGAAATGCTACAATAGATGATTTTGAAAATGTACATGTAAAGTCATGGGAGCTTGGAGTAAAATGCATAGCTCTTTACCGTGATGGATGCAAAGTGAGTCAGCCTCTAAACTCTTCAAAGGATAATGGAGAAAAGGGTCTGGAGGATATGAAGTACTCAGAGTTATTAGAGTATGCAAAAAATATTAAAGAAAAATACGAAGATATGAAATTAAATAGGGGAAAGGAACTGGCAGTTACATTAGAAGAAAATACTGTACCTAGTGGCTTTAGAGAGGTAACCTGCTCCGACTGTGGAAGTACATCCATGGTTCCCAATGGAACCTGCCATATTTGCTTAAACTGCGGTAGCACCACTGGTTGTAGTTAAAAAAGAGTATTAATAATTACTTGGCTATATAAAAATCTATATAATAAAACAAAAAAAGTGAGGGAGCTAATATGAAAAAGATTGATGTACTAGATAAGGGACATGTGATTTTACAGGATCATATGGGAAGTGATTTATCCATAGTTAATGCTGCAAGAGCTTCTTTCAATAAAAAAAGCGTTGAGTTTGATGAAGATGACAAAAGGCTTCTTAAGTTTTTATATAAAAATGGACATATGAGTCCATTTAGACATGCTACTTTAACATTTGAAATAAAGGCTCCCCTTATGGTAAGGAGTCAATGGGGTAAGTATACCGTGGGATGCGATCATTCCGCTCCAGAGTATCACTTGGTATTAGATGGAACAGGAAATGGTGATGAAGCTCGCTTTGGAGATCCAATCTATGCAAGAAATGAATCAAGCAGAAGGTATGTAAGCAACGATGTTGTATTTTATATACCTCATTCCAATGAGTGGCGCTCGGCTCCTGAGAACAAAAAACAGGGTAGTGGAGAACCTATATCTCAGCATGTTGGAGAGAAATATACAAACTGGCTTATCGAAGATACAAAAAGAGGCTTAGATAGATTTAATGAGGCTTTAGAGGATGGGATAGCACCAGAACAGGCAAGATTATTTCTCCATGGATACTCACTATATGCAAACTGGTATTGGACCGCTTCACTTCAAAGTGTATTATTTTTCTTAAATCAAAGATTAAACTATGATTCCCAGAAAGAGATTCAAGAGTATGCTAAAGCTGTATATGAGCTTATGCAAAATATTTACCCTGAGACAATGGCACTAATCTATAAGTAAAACTAGGAAATAGATTTAAAATGTCCTTTAAAAACTATATAATATAGGTTATAGGTTATTTTATAATGAAAATACTACTAGAAGCTAGACATTAAAAGGAGTGGGGTCTGTGATATTATCAGGGAAGGAAATAGATGCAAGAATTGGTAAAGATATATTCATCGAACCATTTAGTGAAAAACAGCTGAATCCAAACAGCTATAACTTAAGACTACATAATGAACTACTGGTTTATGAAGAAGAAGTTCTTGATATGAAAAAGGATAATAAGGCAAAGAAAATCATAATCCCACCTGAGGGTCTAGTTTTAGAACCTGGAAAGCTATATCTAGGAAGGACCCTTGAACATACTAGAACAGAAAACTATGTTCCCATGCTTGAAGGAAGATCTTCAATTGGGAGACTTGGATTATATATTCACGTTACAGCTGGATTTGGTGATGTGGGTTTTAGTGGATATTGGACACTAGAAATACATTGCATACAGCCAATTAGAATTTATCCAGAGGTAGAGATTTGCCAAATATATTATCATACAATTGAAGGGGACTTTGAAAGATACTCAAGTGGAAAATATCAAAACAATGAAGGGATACAAACTAGTAGGTTATTTAAGGATTTTGAATAAGTACTTATAAAGGTAAACAGATTTTTAGAACAGATAAAAACAGGTCATTTATTTGACCTGTTTTGTTTTTATTAGAAATTTAACTAAGCTTCCTCACTATCTAAATCTCACATAATAGCTTACGATTAGTCTACTTATCAATCTCTTTCTTCATAACTTCCATTGAAACCTCAGCAAGTTCAAGCCACTTATCTGAATACTTAACCTCAATCTCATACCACCCCTTCATTGGCGGTTTATTCTTAAAAGGATTTAAGTATTCAAATTCTTCGATTCCATGCTTAGATATAGCATAGTTCTTTCCAAGCCTAAAAACCATTTTATCCTTATAATAAAATGCAAAGACTTTACCTTTATATTTGATACCTTCGCTTGACATCATTTTTCCTGGTTCTACAGATTCGTTCTCCACGGTCATAATTTTCACAATATCATCGAAACAATTTTTCATGGGACCTCTCCTCCTTAGAATACAGATTTCATGTAGCCAACAACTTGATCTCTATGATTCTTAATAAGTAAGTTTAAACGCTTTTTTATACTTTCATATTCAGCACTAGTTATAAACTTATGCTTTATTAAAAGATCTGGTACTACCTGATCTAGTGCTCTATAACCGCCGTCTTCTATTTTCATAGCAATACCAATACCTTCATCCATAATTGTCATACAATAAACAGACTCAGCTCCCAACTTAGCCAAAACCTTTCCCTTAGTTTCCTCCATGAGTATTGTGTCCAACCTGGAAGTACCTGCTACATAGTAGGGTTCATCGACCATTGCTGAAGCAATCCTTTGTAAGGTCATAGTTCTTTCATCATTATTAGAGCTATAGGACAGCTTTGAATAAGCTTTAGCCATATTATAAATTGGTAGACCAAACACTGGCACTCCACATCCGTCTATGGCAATATCGATCTCATTAGGTTCTAGCTCGCAGACCTCTGATATTGTCTTTAACATGATTTTTTGTATCGGATGGCTTAGATCTATATAGTTAGTTAAATCAATATTTTTAATAATACCTAGGGTTAGCATGCAACTATGCTTTCCCGAACATGGATTGTTAGCAGCGGTATAGGGACGATTAGACTTTAACAGCTTCCTATAGGAGCCTTCATGCATAGGTCTTGAATTACCACAATCCAGATCTACCACATCTTTTCCTATTTTTTTAAGTATAGATTCCAAGATTATTACATGTTCTTCTTCACCACCATGTGATGATGTCATCAAGGATAACTCCTTTGTTGTGAAACCAAACTTCTTTATACCTTCCGACTCAACCATTGGAATTGCTTGGAATGGCTTTGCTGACGAGCGCCAGAAAGTATGCTTATTCTTATCACCATATTGAAAAGCTACATCTCCGTCTCGATTTACAGCTACAATATCACCTCTATGGATACTTTCGACGTAATTGCCTCTGTAGACATGAACCAATTCTATTGACATTCTCTCACCTCATGACTCTTTAAGTTTGAAGCTTTTATTAACATTATACCACTTTAAATCATGGAAAAAGTGAACTATAGAGTCATAGGGTTAGTATTTGTTTAGAAGATTGAGTATAGATACTTTAGCTATAGAAGCTGAAGTATAGGATTTTCTCAAAAGAGCAATAAAAAAGAAGGTAGCAAAATGGAAAAAATAGAATGAACAATTACTAAATGTTACAATGTAAGTATAATCCTATCTTAAGGAGAGTGATAGCCATATGTTTTTCAAAAATAAAAAAGATAAGATAAAAGTGACATTACATGAAATGTATATAAATCAGGACGATTTTAGAAATGCTGTTGTTGAGAAGCTAAGAGAAAAGGGTTATGAATGTGAAACTGTCGGTAGGGAAATATTATTAATTGACAATAAAAAATACTTTTTATTACAATATACCACTAGGCTTGGACAAAGAGCAGTATTGAAGGAAATGTAGTAATGAAAAAGTATGTAGGTGAATTGTTCACGCTGGATATTGGCTATGTAAAAAATTTAGATAGAAAGTGAGTGAATGATATGAGAGAATTGTTAAAAACAAGAGTAGATAATATGTTGGATTTATATCTAAAAATAGAAAAGCAATTTAAATGGCAGCACAACTTATCAAAACATTTTGCAGCACTTATATATACGCAAAAGAACAAAAACTTTGAGAAGGAAAAAATTAATAACATAATTAAAGTAATTAAAGACAGCACAGGAGTATTTTCACCATATAGAGGGAACTCTATGTTTATTTTAGCAATGCTACTCTGTAGTGAATATGATGACCCAAAGGAAAAGTTTATGAAAATGCTAGAGTATGATAAAAAGCTAAGAAATACAGGATTTAAGAATAGTACCTACTTACCCATCGCTAATTATGCTTTACTGATAACATGTGAAGATAGTGACGTAGAAAATAGAGCTAAAAAAGCCTATGATATATATCGTGAAATGAAGAATAACCACCCGTGGATAACAAGTGGTGACGATTATCCTTTAACTATATTACTTGCTGGTTTTAATAATTCAATTGAAACCATAGAGGAATATTATCAGGGCTTAAACAGACTAGGATTTAGCAAAGGAAATGGATTACAGCTGCTATCACATATTTTATCCTTTAGTAGTGAGAACAAAGAGATAGTAATTGAAAGATGCAAGCATGTCTATGAAAAGTTAAAAGAAAATAAACTAAAACTGTATCCAAGTTTTTATTCATCTCTTGGGTTGATTGCTTTACTTAGTGGTGATAATGATGAAGTCATAAAAGAGTTAATTGATGTAGCTATTTATATCAATAGTTTAAAGAAATATAAATGGCTTGGGAAAGGAATGAATGTTCTTTTAGCTTCAGCAATTATAAGTAACGATTATATAAGCAAACAAAGAGAACAAAACAATTTGATTGAAACAACAATTGGATTATCAATAGAAACCTTAATAGCAGCTCAAACATCAGCTGTTATAGCAGGAGTTACTGCTGCATCTGTTGCAGCATCTACATCAAGTTAATATGGAATAGTGTATAGAAACAGGTCATTAAGTGATCTGTTTTTTTATGTAAAAACATTAAAAGAATATTAATTTAGAGTCTCTCAAAAGTCTATTTTTAAATAAATATAAAGGATTTAATAAGGATTTGTAGAAATATTTGTAATATTATCATAAAATATGCAACCAAAAATAAGTTGCTTTATTCCTGAGGAGGACTGGTTGTGAATATCATTTTCTTAAGACGGATTACTATTTTATTGTTAACTCTAATATGTTTACTATTATTTGGGAACATAAGTTTCTCTGAAGGTAAAGAAACCAAAAATATTCTCATCTTAAATTCTTATCATAAGGGATATATTTGGACAGATAAAGTTACTAAGGGTATAGAGGATGTACTAAAGGATGCCAATACAGATAATGTAATTCATGTGGAATATATGGATACAAAAACCATTAGAAGTAGTATCTATCTAGAAAAGTTGTATGAGTTATATAAATATAAATTTAATAGCTACAGATTTGATGCCATCATAGCCAGTGACAATAATGCGTATACTTTTTTAAAGAAATATCATAATAATCTATTCCCAAACACCCCCATAGTAGTTTGCGGCTTGAATGAATATGATGATTTTCTTACTAAAAACAATGGTACGTTTACAGGGATAGCAGAGACTATAGCTGCTAAAGATACTATAGATACTGCACTTGAAATCCATCCAAATACAAAAAATATATATGTACTCGCAGATAATTCAGTAACAGGTAATATACTCAAAGATACAATTACAGATTTTGTTGATACATACGATAATGAAATAAGCTTTCACTTCATACAAAATGATTACTTAAAATATGTAGTACAAAAAGTTCAAGACATTCCTGAGAACAGCATAGTATTTCATGCTTTACCAGTTTATAAAGGTTCATTTGCTGAGCCAATCGAAAAAGAATTAGGAAATAAAATGATTTCACAGGCAACAAAAGTACCTATATATAGCTGCTGGGAATCCGAAGTTGGAGATGGATTTGTTGGAGGGAAAGTAATCAGTGGTTATAATCACGGCAAAAGAGCTGCAAATATTGCAATGAAAATACTAAATGGAGCAGATGTGAAGAACATAGGCTTTCAGGAAAAAAGTAATAGCGAATATTATTTTGATTATAATGTACTGAAAAAATATGATATTAAGTTAGAAACATTACCGAAGGACAGTATCATAATTAATACACCTCCCACTGAAATTACAATTTCGAAGAAGAAGGTTTACTTTTCAGCTACAATAGCAATTTGTATTCTTATAATAATAAATGTGATTTTGACTCTAAATATTAATAAGCGAAGGCATATAGAAAAAGAGCTTAGAAAAGAAAAGGATACCCTTAGAGCTATTCTTGATTCAAGCACATCGGGCATCTTAGTAATAGATAAAAATAGGAGGGTTCTTCATTCCAATAAGAATTTTGCAAAGCTGTGGAGGATACCAAGGGATATATTAAGTAGTAAGGATGATAAAAAATATATTAAGTTTGTTAAGGAGCAATTAGTGGATTCCGAGGAGTTTCACAGTACTGTTGAAGAATTAACCTACAAGGAATGTACAATCACTGATGTGCTTAAATTCAAAGATGGTAGGATATTTGAACGTTCATCAACTCCCCTACTAATCGATGGAAAAATAAGTGGACGGGTTTGGGTTTTCAGAGATATAACTGAAAGGCAAAGGGCAGAAGAGTTAAAGCATCAAATGGAGCTAGAAAAACTAAAGCTTAAACAAGCTATTGAGAATGATAAGCTTAAGACTCAATTTTTTTCTACAATATCCCATGAACTTAAAACACCGCTTAATGTTATCCTAGGAACGATTCAGTTATTAAAAGCAATCGGTGAGGACTTTGAGCATAGCAAGGTTTTACGGAAGCTGGATAGATATATTAATGTAATGAAGCAAAACTGCTATAGATTACTGCGATTAATTAATAATTTGATTGACATTACCCGAATTGATGCTAATTTCTTTAAGATGAATATTAAAAACTATAATATTGTAAATATTGTAGAAGATATAGTACTATCAGTAGATGACTATGTAAAAAGTCATGGTATAAAACTTATATTTGACACAAATATAGAGGAAAAAGTTATTGCCTGTGATGTAGACAAAATAGAAAGAATTATTCTCAACTTACTATCTAACGCCATCAAATTTACAGAAGAGAATGGAGTAATATCAGTAAATATACTTGATAAGGGTGAGAATATTTCTATTTCTGTAAAAGATACGGGCGTAGGCATTCCGCAAAATAAAATAGAGGAAATTTTTGATAGGTTTAAACAAGTAGATTCCTCCTTTACTCGTCCAAATGAAGGAAGTGGTATAGGGTTATCATTGGTTAAAGCATTGGTAGAGCTCCACAATGGAACAATTAGAGTAGAAAGTGAAGTTGGAAGAGGCAGTGAATTTATTATTGAGATGCCTATTACAGTAGTTAATGATGAACCAACTATTTTAGATGAAATTAACACATGGAAGGACGACAACGTAGAGAGAATAAATATTGAGTTTTCGGATATCTATTTGTAGGTTTTGAGTCAGATATGTTTAGGATTATATGGTAGTGCTTAGGGATGAATTTTGATTCAACGTGAGCTAGTTATAATGGATAAGAATAAAGGGATGATGCATAATGAAAAATGTCAGCTTAGTAGTTAAGGGAAATGATATCAGAAAAGTAGTAGATATAATATCAGGACAGATAGATGTAGTTTATAAGTTTGAATCCAATAATGTTGTAATTTTGATGAAAGAACAAGCATATTTTAGAGTGAAATCTAACCTTTTATCAACATATATATTTAATTTTCTTGGAGAGGATCAAGTGAAGATTGAAATAATAACCGGTGGTGGAAAAGGTGAATTTGAAACAGACTGGGGTTGTGAAAATAGCGAGAATAAGAAAATAACAGAGAGTATAGTTACAATATGTAAAGAAAATACATTGAAGGTAGTAGATATATGCCCAGAGGAGCTAAAAGAAAAACTCTTTAAATCTAGCAAAGACTTAATTGCCGATAAGCTGTCTAAAATTTTCTTTACAAAAGAGTAATATAGGCTTAATGCTTCAAAATTTTATAATGATTTTATAAAGAGAAAGTGAGCTTTTTAGTAGTAAAATGATGTTTACCGGTAAATATAACATACAATAAATTGAAACTGCATATAATGATTAATTAAGAGCGCAGAGCATTGATTTGGTCTGTTTTTCTTATTATTTAAAGAATCTAGAATAATCTTAATACAAATCGGGTATTACATAAAAAACAGCTTTATAAGTTCGGGTCAAAAATCATTAATGAGGAGTGATGATCTATGAATAAGCAAGAATTAAAGATTATAAAGCAGGCGATAATAAATGAGATTGAAGGATATGAGTTTTATAGAATGGCATCGGAAAAAGAAACCAATAAAGAGGCTAAAGAAGCATTGCTTGAGCTTGCAAACGAAGAGCTAAAACATGTGGAATATTTAAAAGAATTATTTGACAAAATTAAAATTGGAGATAAAGAGGATTTTGAATTAGCCTTTCTATCAAATCCACCATCACCTAATATTATCGACTGGGAAAAGCTAAAATCACAGAACAATAGCCTAGCTGTGTCAGTATTTGGTATCGGTATTCAGATAGAGAAAGCATCTGTAGATTTTTATGAGGACGCAGTGAAGAAAACAGAGAATAAACTTGCTAAAAAACTATATAAACTCCTTGTATCATGGGAAAAGGTTCATTTAGAACAATTTAATGAGGCCTATAACTATCATAAAGAACAGTGGTGGTCAGAACAGGGGTATGCACCATTTTAAGTATATGAAGCCTCATATTAAGTTATGAAGAACAGGTCATGAGAATGGCCTGTTTTTTTATGGTAAGGGGGTTAGGTATGAATAATTCACTTATCTACATGGGTTAGTGAATTATTCATATCTAACCTCTCCCTGAATTCTAAAACTGAAACATGTCGAATTTGGGAGAAAAAACATGTGATGATATACTTTATAAGTGGATTTTAGAAAAATCTAGGGGGGAGAATTAAATTGGTGTATTATAACTTAAAAAAGAGAAAACAAATCTTTGGAGTGAGTAAAGTAGTTTCTTATGTAATCTTAGGACTCATTATATTATTTGGACTCCAAATAACTAATCAAGCAAGCTATGCATTAGAATTAAATAGCTTTGAGGAAGACAGTTCACCCTTAAAGGAATATAAGATTTTAAACTATGATGGACAGGAGCTTGATAAAGACACAACTACATATTTCTATTTTACTAACAATGAAGAAAATACAGTCAGTAATCAAGTGTACATGTCAATTACTTCATACGAAAGTTTAAGCTTTGAAATTGATGAAGACAGTATGGAGCCATATCTTATTTCGGATATTAATACAGTGGAAACAGTTAATAAATCAGTATATGAGTACAAATTTAAATTTAAGATTGATGGTTATGAGAATGTTGAAGATACTCTCGCTGAGCAAATTGAAATTAAGGCTATAGATTTCAGTAAGAATGTAGTAGAAGAGATATTTATTACACCAATAGTCAATTTCAATATTGAAGACTTGGTTTCAAAGGATTACTATAATGGTCAAGAACTAACGATAAAAAGTTCTGGCTGGTTTGATTCTGATGACTTTACAAAAGCTGATGTAACTATTGAAGCGGCTATTGATAATGAAAA
>MDTG01279799.1_pt1 | contig 16633 bp, 14 predicted proteins | sample 811421 | NCBI WGS metagenome assembly MDTG01 (sample SAMN05326645, study PRJNA326480) | marine metagenome | isolation source: seawater | place: Pacific Ocean: South East | collected 2011
GTAATAAAATAACGCTAACCTCTGATTTGATATCTAGAGCGCTAGGCTCAGAAGGTTATACATATGCAAACGTTAATGCGATACCAGAAACGCATGAAGACAACACTGCATCGGTTACCTTTTTCGTAGATCCTGGTAAACGAAATTACGTGAGGCGCATAAACTTTAGAGGCAATACGAATACTCGTGATGAAGTCTTACGACAAGAAATGCTGCAAATGGAAGGCGCTTCTGCTTCAACAGATTTAATTGAAGCATCTAAGTCCCGACTTGAACGTTTAGGTTTTTTTGGTAATGTTACTGTTGATACCCCATCTGTTCCTGGTACATCTGATCAGATAGATGTGAACTACTCGGTAGAGGAACAGTCATCAGGTAATCTTTCTGCAAGTCTGGGTTTTTCTCAGGGAAGCGGTTTTTCTTTAGGTTTAAGTGTCTCTGAGAATAATTTCTTTGGTTCGGGTAAGCGAGTTTCATTTGGTGTAAATACGACTAGCTCTGTTAAATCAGCTAACTTTTCTTATTTAGACCCATATTTCACTGTTGACGGTGTTAGCCGTGGCTTTAGTGTTTTTGCTCGTAAGACAGACTTTGATGAAGATGATTTATCAGACTATATAATCGATGAAAGCGGTGCCTCCTTAACGTTTGGTTATCCTATAAATCAAATATCACGTTTACAGTTTACCTTTGGTTATACCAACACTAAGGTAACAATTGGTGACGATGTTGCTTTAGAAATACTCCGATTTTCCGAGGATAACGGTGAAAATTTCAATACTTTCTTTGTGTCGCCATCATGGTCACGTTCAACACTAAACCGCGGACAATTTCCGACAAAGGGGTGGGGGCAAAACTTATCTTTAGAAGTCGCGACACCGTTCAGTGATTTATCTTTCTACAAATTAAGTTACCGTTCTAATAGCTATTTCCCTATAGATGAAGATCATGATTATGTACTTAGAATACGTAATGAATGGAATTGGGGAGATGGTTATGGGGATACAGATCGGTTACCTTTTTATGAGCACTATTTTGCAGGTGGTATTGGTTCAGTAAGAGGCTTTGAGAGAAACTCTCTTGGTATTCAAACCCAAACTAACCCTAATAGTGCAGCGTTGCCCGACCCTTTTGGTGGAAACTTACTCTTTGAAAATAGCGCTGAGCTTATTTTCCCTGTTCCATTTATAGATGATCAGCGGTCGTTACGTTTATCTTATTTTGTAGATAGTGGTAACGTTTTTAATACGTATAGTGGGTTTGATTTTGACCCTCGTGAATTAAGGTTTTCTACCGGTGTTAGTTTGCAGTGGATTACTTTTATAGGCCCATTAGGCTTTAGTTTTGGTAAAGCTATTAATGCGGTACAAGGTGATGACAGGCAGTTTTTCCAGTTCTCGCTTGGTCAGCCGTTTTAAAAATAACATCTTAAGCTAGGCGCTTCTCGTCATACTTAAATGCAATGTTACACAATAAAATGAATAAGATCTTAGGAGGTCTCACAATGAACAGAATTTTACTTTTAGTTAGTGTTTGTATTTTTTCTTTTGCGCCTATAGCCAATGCTCAATTAAATATTGGTTTAGTAGATATGCGTGCCGCATTATTTTCTTCTAATGCTGCTAAAGAGTTTACTGAAAATATGGTAAGTAAATATAAGCAACAAGACTTGGAAGTGCGTGCTGTTGGTGAAGAAGGCCAAAAGCTTGAAATGCGTCTTAAAAATGATGCAGCGATTATGAGCGATAACGAAAGGAATAAATTAGCTTCTGATTTAGAGGCAAAAATTCAGGAATATAAATACCTTAAAAGTAAGCTAGATAAAGCTTTAGCAGAAAAACGCCAAGAATTTTTAAATGATTCAAAACCAAAAATTGATCAAGCGATTAATGAACTGGTTGAGGAAGAAAAGTTAGATCTTTTGATGCCAAGAGAAGCAGCTTTATTTGCTAAAGAGAAAATGGACTTAACAGAAAAGTTTATCGAAAAGTTAAACAAGTTAACTAAATAATTTTCATTTATATTGTTGGGTATCATTGCTATGTCACATCAATCTTATTCACTAAAGCATTTAGCAGAAATAGTAAACGGTGACGTGCATGGTGATGCTGATATTCAAATAAATGGTATTGCAACGCTGCAAAATGCTCAGCCTGATCAATTATCTTTTTTGGCGAATCCGGCTTATGAAAAATATTTAGATAAAACACAAGCTGCTGCAGTGATTGTTCATCCTAAAATGATAGATAAATGTACGACAAATGCCTTATTGCATGAAAACCCATACTTAGCTTATGCACAGCTTAGTCATTTGTGGGATAGGTCTAATTTATTAGATGAGTCAGCCTACCGTGTTCATCCTAGTGCGGTTATTCATGAAGATGCAACGGTTGAATCGGGTGTTTTAATCGAGGCTGGTGTTGTTATTGCTGCAGGTGCGATTATAAAGTCTGGCGCAGTTATCGGTGCAAACTCAGTGATAGGGGAAGATTGTACTGTTGGTGAAGGAAGCAGGCTTTCATCAAATGTTGCGCTTAACTACGGCGTTACTATTGGTAATCAATGTGTTATCCATAGTGGTGTTGTGATTGGCTCAGATGGGTTCGGTTTTGCTCCTGTAAAAGGTGAATGGCTCAAGATTTCACAGTTGGGTGGTGTGGTCATTGAAGATTGTGTTGAAATCGGTGCTAACACAACAATTGATCGCGGTGCACTTGATAATACGGTCATAGAAAAAGGCGTTATTTTAGATAACCAAATTCAGGTCGCTCATAATGTACGTATTGGCCAGAATACTGCCATAGCAGCTTGTTCAGCAATTGCGGGTAGTACAGTGATCGGGAAGAACTGTATTATTGGTGGTGCTAGCGGCATTGCTGGGCACCTCACTATTGCCGATGGCGTTCACATAACAGCAATGACAATGGTAATAAAAAGTCTCACTGAGCCTGGTGTATATTCATCCGGTACGGGCGTACAGCCTAATGCTAAATGGCGAAAAAGTATTGCACGCTTGAGGCAACTAGACAAAATGGCAGCGCGGGTAAAGAGTCTTGAGCTGGCCCTAAAAGATAAACATTCAGACTAATCAGTGTTTATTAATGTGTATAAAATGAATTATTTAGGTCTCTAAATTATGATAATGGATATTGCTGAAATCCAAACATACCTGCCTCATAGATACCCTTTTTTGTTGGTTGATCGTGTGATGGAAGTCGAATCGGGTGTAATAATAAAAGGTTATAAAAATGTGACCTTTAATGAGCACTATTTTCAAGGGCATTTCCCGGATGCTGCAATAATGCCTGGTGTACTTGTGCTAGAAGCGTTAGCACAAATTTCTGGTATTCTTGGTTTCGTTACCACAAATAAAAAACCAAGTGAAAACTTAATTCATTACTTTGCGGGTACAAATAAGGTCAGGTTTAAGCGACCCATTGTTCCAGGCGACCAGCTCGTTCTTGAGTCAAAACTCCTGACTGCCAAGCATAATATATGGAAGTTTGATTGTACGGCCTACGTAGATGGTGAAGTGGCTTGTACCGCAGAGATTATGACAGCAGAGCGGGAACGTTAGTCTTCTGCTTATACCAGATTGTTCAAGATAATAAATAATTATAGATACTGGATAAAAACATGACTGATACAAGTATGCAGATCCATCCTACAACCAACATTCACCCTTCAGCCTCTATCCATCCTACAGCCATTATAGGTCAAAATGTTGTTATTGCTGCTGGGGTTGAAATTGGCCCTTGGTCTTTAATTGGAGATGATGTAGAAATTGGTGAAAATACCCAAATTTTATCACATGTAGTGCTTAAAGGGCCTGCAATTATCGGAAAAGATAATAGGATATTTCAGTTTTCAAGTGTTGGTGAAGAGTGTCAGGATAAAAAATATGCGGGTGAGCCAACGCGTCTGGAAATTGGCGATCGTAACGTTATTCGCGAAAACTGCACTATTCATCGAGGGACCACTCAAGATAAAGAATTGACTAAAATTGGTAGTGATAACCTACTTATGGCCTATGTGCATGTCGCGCATGACTGTGTCGTAGGTAGTCATTGTATACTCGCTAATAGTACGACCTTGGCAGGTCACGTGCATGTCGCAGATCATGTTATTTTGGGCGGCGGAACCATGGTACATCAGTTTTGTCAGATAGGTGCGCATAGTATGAGTGCAGGGGGGAGTATTGTATTACGTGATATTCCTGCCTATGTCATGGCCAGTGGGCAATCAGCATCTGCTCATGGTTTGAACAGTGAAGGCCTAAAGAGGCGTGGCTTTTCTTCTGAAGAAATTTTAGCGTTAAAACGGGCTTATAAAGTGGTTTACCGCCAAGGCCTAAATTTAAAAGATGCTTTAGCTGAGTTGCATGGTGTAGCCGAAGAAATTCCTGCGGTAAAGACCTTTGTAGACAGTATTCAAAAGTCCAATCGCGGAATTATTCGTTAACGCCTTATGCCTGATGACCAAAAAATACCAAATGATTTAGTTGGCGATGTAATAAAGCCTACCGAAAATTCAAGCTTTGTATCAGATAGACCTGTAACAATAGGTATTGTCGCGGGTGAAATTTCAGGCGATATTTTGGGTGCAGGGTTAATTCAATCTATAAGAAAACGTTATCCAAATGCTAGCTTTGAAGGTGTTGGTGGGCCTCTGATGATAGATCAGGGCTTTCATTCCCATGTACCCATGGAGCGCTTATCGGTAATGGGCTTGATTGAGGTCTTAGGAAGAATCTTCGAGCTGGTTGGTATTCGAAGAAGGCTTAAACGATACTTTATCAAACAGCGTCCTGATGTGTTTATTGGTATTGATGCACCAGATTTTAATATTGGATTAGAGCTAGCTCTGCGCAAAAAAGGTATAAAAACAGGTCATTATGTTAGTCCTTCAGTCTGGGCTTGGCGTCAAAAAAGAGTGTTTAAGATAGCGAGAGCTGTTGACTTAATGCTCACGTTATTTCCATTTGAAGCTAAGTTTTACAAATCACATCATGTTGCAGTTCGGTTTGTGGGTCATCCTCTGGCGGATCTTATTCCGGTAAAAATAGATAAAAATATGGCTAGGGATAAATTAGGCCAGCCTTTGGATGGTAAGATTGTTGCTTTGTTGCCGGGCAGTCGTGGCGGAGAAATAGCCTATATTGGTCAGAGCTTTCTCGAAGCCGCTGAATGGTTATATAAACATGATCCAGAGATTCATTTTCTTTTGCCGTATGTTAATGATGATCGAAAAGCACAACTTGAGTCGCTTATAGCAAGCTTCCCAGCAAAACTTCCCATTACGCTAATTCGCGGCCAGTCTAGAGATGTGATGGCGGCGAGTGATGTCGTTGTCTTGGCGTCTGGAACAGCCACCTTGGAGGCCATGCTTTTAAAGCGTCCGATGGTTGTTGCATATAAAGTATCGCGCATAACTCATTACATTATGAAGCGTTTATTAAAAGCCCCATTTATTTCGCTACCTAATCTTTTAGCAAACAAAGAGCTTGTTCCTGAACTTATTCAGGATAGGGCACAGGCTGACCTTATTGGTCAAAATGTACTGGATCGTCTTGACGAAAGTAAGTCAGCAGAAATGCAATTAAAGTTTGAGAGCATGCACTTAGAACTAAAAAGAGATGCTAGTGAACAAGCTGCTGATGCTATTGTCCATTTAATAGAAACATCTACAAAAAACTAATATCAAGGCGGCGGGCTTCTTTATGTCAACGCAATTAAAGTCAAACCTAGTTCACTCTGATGCTGTATTTGATGAAAATGCTTTCAAGCATCTCTATCCTGGAGACTTATTTGCAGGCGTTGATGAAGTGGGTCGTGGTCCTATTGCAGGGCCTGTCGTGGCTGCTGCGGTTATTTTAGATCCGGCTAATCCGATTGAAGGTCTAGCTGATTCGAAAAAGTTATCAGAGAAAAAACGAGAAGCACTTTACGATAAAATTATTAACTCTTCACTGAGTTATGCAATAGCGAGAGCTACTGTAGAAGAAATTGATGATATCAATATTTTGCATGCTTCAATGCTGGCCATGAAAAGAGCTGTTGAAGCTTTAAATCCGCCTGCTGAATTTGCATTGATTGATGGTAATCGATGTCCAAAACTGATGATACCCTCTATGGCTGTTATTAAAGGTGACTCTAAAGTCGCCGCTATTAGTGCTGCCTCTATTCTGGCGAAGGTTTCACGCGATCGGGAAATGGCTGAGCTTGACCTCAAGTTTCCTGGTTATGGTCTGGCAAAGCATAAAGGTTACCCCACGAAGGCGCACATCGAAGCCTTGTCAAAAAATGGTCTGAATGAGCTTTATCGTCGCTCATTTAAACCGGTGAGTAATTTACTTAAATAAATTCTTTTTACACGAATGTTTCAAACCTGCTTTATCCTAGGTGAAATGTGACAGCTTTCTCCTAAATGTTTCAATAGATTTCACAAAATTTCACTATTGCCAATTATCTGGCGCAAAACAACATTAAAATACAAACTGTTTCCGTCGTTTTGAGGGTCTATAGGTTAATATTTCTACAACATAACTTGAAAAGAAAAATTCAGTTCGGGGTAGAAAATATGTCAGCATCAACATTCTTAGAAGAATTATCATCTAAATCTCTTTCGAAACTAACGCTAGCGTTTGCTATGACATTTGTTCTGTCTGCGTGCGGCGCGGGTGGTGATTCATCAGGTGGTGAAGCAGTTGATACTCAGGCATCTACAGAAACCGAAGTAGAAGAACCAACGCCAGTTCAAATAGATCCTGTACAAATTTCTACTAACCCACAAAGTATAACAGTCGAAGCTGGGGCGGTTGCAGTGTTTACAGTGTCAGCAATGGGTGGTGGTGATTTAGTTTTCCAGTGGAGAAAAAATCAACAAGCAATTCAAGATGCTAACTCAAGCTCATTAAGCTTGTCTGGTGTTACAAGTGCTGAAGCCGGTTTATATGATGTTGTCGTAACAAATAGTGTAGGCAGTGAAACATCTTTATCTGCGCTTCTAACAGTAAATGAGCCTGTTGTCGTTGTGCCTACAGTTGATCCTGTTGTTATAAGCTCTCAGCCACAATCACTTTCTGTTGATGAAAATTCAGCGGCTAACTTTAGTGTGCAAGTAACAGGCGATGGTGATATTGCTTATCAGTGGTTTAAAAATGGCGAGGTTATCTTAGGTGCAACGTCATCAAACCTTAGTTTTACAAATGCTGATCTAAATGATCAAGGCCTATATAGCGTACAGATTAGTAACAGTGTAAATACAGTCGTTTCAACACAGGTAACATTAAATGTTGAAGAGCTTATTGAGGAAGTTGTGATTATATCTCAGCCTCAGTCACTATCTGTTGATGAAAATGCTGTAGCTAGCTTTAGTGTTCAAGTAACGGGTGATGGAGATATCACATATCAATGGTTAAAAAATGGTGAAGTCATTGATGGTGCCAACGCATCAACTTTAAGCATCTTAAGTGCTTCTGAAGCTGATGTTGCTAATTATAGTGTGGTAGTCAGAAACTCGGTTGGTCCAGCTTTTTCTGAGATTGCGAGCTTAAACGTGACGCCTATCCAAGTGGTTAGTTCATCTATTGAGCTAACGTGGGATATTCCGCAAGAGCGTGAAGATGGTAGTGATTTAAGTTTGGGTGAAATCAATGGCTATGTAATTGCTTACGGTACTGAGCAAAATAACTTATCTAATACCTTATCTGTTGAAGGTGCGAGCGTGACATCAACAGTATTAGATGAGCTAGCTTCCGGCACATATTATTTCACTATTGCTACGGTTGATAGTGATGGAGTGCAAGGTGCTTACTCAAATGTTATTCAGCAATCAATTTAAACATTAACTTTATGTCTTACTAGATAGCGCTTTTAACAGAAAAGCCGTGTGATGAAAGTCAACACGGCTTTTTTGTGTCTGGTTTTTAATGCTTCTATTATGCTGGCATATTCTCTAAACTCGTTTTAAGTTCAATTCAACTCTGAGTTACTTTAGGTGGCCTTTAAATATATGCAGGTAAATTGTGTATGGATAATAATATTTCATTGAAAAATGCCTTATCTCAGTTACAAGAGGCAATTGAAAATCAAGATTTTGAAAGTGCTGAAGCGTTAGATTCTTCTATACGTCAAAAGATACAACAAGCTATAGCGGATGCAAGCGAGGGAGAATCTAAAACAGAGCTGATTGACGATCTAAAAAATATACAACTTTTATATAGTCAACTTATTACCTGTTCGGAACAGTCGAGGGCAAAGCTTTCGGGTGAATTAAAAAAAATAACTAATGAAAGTAAAGCAGCAAAATTTTATCTCAATTCTTCTCAATATCGTTGAGTGTAAGGTCGTATTTTAAAAAGGTGATAGAAATCTAACTGAAAAGAAACGCTGTTATTATCTGGACTAATATTGCTTGATTAGCATTATAAGCAAGCTAAAGATCAAAATTGCGTCTAAGCACAAATACATCTAAGCAATAAGGTGCTAGGTAATCAAGTTGAGATTTTTGGCTGACATAATTAAACTTTTAATTCACACGCATTCTTAATTGGTGTGTTAGGTTAATTTCGAAATATAACGTTATTTCAGGTGTTGGCTAATCTGCCAACAATTCAATTTTCTATGTCAAAAAGGGATTTAATATGACCACAAATACTTTATCAATATTATTATTTTGTATCACTGCGTTTTCACTTACTGCTTGTGGTGGTGGAAGCAGTAGTAGTGGCGGTATAAGTGCAGTAGCCGTGCCTGCGACGATATCGCTTAGTGGAAGCGATACCACGAACTTAGGTTCAACGGTCGAGCTGAACTATTATGCATTTAGAGAAGATATTTTAGGCGCAGACCTGTTTCTTTCTGCAACGAGTAGTGGTTCAGCTATGAACTTTGTACGTTTAGGTTTGGGTGAATTATCATTGTCAGATGTTGATATGACTGCCATAGCAAATGATGAGGCTAATTCAGTGGTCTTTAATATCACTGATATTGGTGTCTCGATTCGAATTAACAAAAATGGCGAGGCCTATTTATATAGTTTAGCTTGTGTCTTAGGTTGTACGGATGTTCAGTTTGATACTATATCCCGAACCTTAACGCTGAATGATGTTGTCTTGTCGCCTACGATTGGTGGAGATTCGAATAGTCAGGCAGCCTCGCCACTAACTTTAAATGGTACAATTGTTTGGGCTATATCAGATGAGAACCCAAATGCTCCGGCGAATAGCACAAGTTCAGCAAGCTTTGTATCTGGTACTTCCAATGTGACATTACCAGACATGGTGGGTGTATGGGATTCTAGTTTTGGTAACGATGAAAACTATACTAAGTTTGAAGCGGGTGGTTCGTATGTAGATTTTGATTATCAAGGTGATGCAGTTGATATGGGGCAGAACTGTTATGAGGTCTCTTCTGGGACAATTGAGGACCTAGGAAACGGTCGTTTCAGTCTTGATGAAGGTAATAGAGTAGGTACTTTTTCGTTTTCAGGAGATGACTTGCTTTTTGAAGCGCCTGAAGCAGTTTATACCTTGAGCCGTTCATCATTAACGACATCAGATTTTGTGCCAGCTTGTAATTAACTTAAAACTTAAAACTTAAAACGACAAAAATTTGAACATTTTTTTATGTGGCGCTTAGCTATACTTTTTTGCGCCACTTATTTGACTAATCTCTTGTTTGCTACTTTAATTGCTGTAATCGAATTGGATAAATTTGCATAGCAGTTTCAGTTTTGCATCTAGGTGTGCTTAAGCCTGCGGCATAATAATAAATAAGGTCTATTTATGGCTCAAGATATGAAAGTTTTGGTTATTCATGATAACCAAGAAGTACTTCGTGATATCGCCGTTATTTTAAGTTTTCTTGGTGAGAATGTGGTTAGTGCACGACCTTCCCAATGGAAAGAATCTCTCGAGTCTTCAGTTGATGATCCCTCTCAATTTAATGTGGTTTTTTTAGGCTCAGATAATGGGCAAGTTGCTTCAGTTGTAGAAGAATTGCATGAATGGGATGAAGGGGTTCCGTGTTTAGCGTTAGGCGAAACTCAGTTGGATGGCTTAGATGATATTTTGCGCCGAAAGGTGATTTCTCATTTAGAGCTTCCGTTAAATTATAATAAAACGTTAGATAGTTTATATAGGGCGCAAGTATTTCGTGAGCAGTATTCATCTCAAATGGGGCGTGGAAAACGACGTGAAGTTGAATTATTTAGAAGCCTTGTAGGTACCAGTCGCGGGGTTCAAGTAGTTCGCGAATTAATGACACAAGTTGCTGATAAAGATGTGAGCGTGTTAATTACGGGCCAGTCAGGTACAGGCAAAGAAGTAGTGGCGCGTAATCTTCATTATAACTCCCATAGGCGAAATAAGCCGTTTGTTCCTGTTAATTGTGGTGCTATTCCAGCAGAGTTGTTAGAAAGTGAATTATTTGGTCACGAAAAAGGTGCATTTACTGGTGCTATTACTGCTAGGTCTGGGCGTTTTGAGTTAGCAGAGGGCGGTACTTTATTTCTAGATGAAATTGGCGACATGCCTTTAAATATGCAAGTGAAGATTTTGAGAGTCTTGCAGGAAAAGAATTTTGAAAGAGTCGGTGGAAATAAAACCATTGATACCGATGTACGAATTATTGCTGCAACGCACAAAAACTTAGAAGATATGATCGATAGTGGAGAATTCCGAGAAGATCTATATTATCGTTTGAATGTCTTTCCTATCGAAATGCCTGCTCTAAAGGATCGGGTAGAAGATATTCCATTATTGATGAATGAATTAATTTCTAGAATGGAGACAGAAAAAAGAGGTTCCATACGTTTTAATTCAGCCGCCATTTTAAGTTTATGTCGTCACGAATGGCCTGGAAATATCCGAGAGTTGGCTAACCTTGTAGAGCGGTTAGGTATTATGCATCCTTATGATGTGATTGGGGTAAAAGAGTTGCCACAAAAATATCGGCATATAGAAGAATCTGAAGACTTAATACAATCAGAAGATATAAATATGCAGTCACCACCTGGTTTATCGAGTCTTGATTCACCCGCTTTATTGCCTGTGAATGGTATAGATTTAAAAGATTACTTGTCTAACTTAGAAAAGTCTTTGATACAGCAAGCGCTTGATGAAGCGTCTGGTGTTGTTGCAAGGGCTGCTGAAAAATTACGTATAAGAAGAACTACATTAGTTGAAAAAGTACGTAAATATGGTCTGAACGATTAGTTTTTAAATGACGAAAAAAAGCCAGTCAAAAAAATGTCAGAAATTTTTTGACTGGCTTTTTTTTATTTATAGTCGTCATATATATGACTCCTCCCCAATAATAACTTAAAGTTATCCTTACTTAAGTTGTTGAAATATAATATATAAATTATGTTGGCTTAATATCTGCTTTATTAAAATAAAATCGTATTCATATGATGAGCGTGAAACGAGATTATTTGAAGAGTAGGTGATTGCGATGGCACAACAAAAAATAACATCTTGGATAGACGAGCCGGCCTTGATTGCAACTGAATCATTAGCTGCGTCTGTTACTCGGTCTAGATATAGCCGTTCTCAAAATAGAAAGAAGTCCGCCAAGGTTCATTCTAAAATTGAACTTGAACAAGAAGAGCCGGTTGAAAATGCTTTATCACTGTTCGATAAACTCTCTACTCAGTTAACGCATTCTTATAGAAATCTTGAAAATAAAGTCAGCCAATTAAAAACTGACCTCTCAGAAGAAGAATCTCAGAGGCGTCAGCAATTTCAAGAGAAAGAAAAAATTGCGAATCGTTTATCTACACTATTAGATATCTTACCTGCTGGCGTTGTTTTGCTTGATGAGAATGGCAAAGTAACTGAATCTAACCCTGCTGCTAAAGCGCTTTTAGGTGAGCCATTAGAAGGCTTGGCATGGTTAGAAGTGATTAAACGCTGCTTTTCGCCTAAACATGATGATGGCCATGAAGTTTCATTAAAAGATGGTCGTCGCGTCAGAATTGAAACGCGTTCAATGCAATCAGGGCAAGGCCAATTGATTCTATTGAGTGATCTAACCGAAACTCGCTTATTACAAGAGAAAGTTAGTCGAACTGAACGACTAAGTTCTCTAGGTAGAATGATGGCGAGTTTAGCGCATCAAATTCGAACCCCACTTTCAACAGCAATGCTTTACGCGGGACATTTAACTCAGCCAGATTTCGATGAATCCTTAAGGGTGCCGATTGCAGAAAAGCTTTTATCTAGATTGACGCATTTAGAGCATCAAATTAGGGACATGTTAGTGTTTGCAAAAGGAGATTCACGGCTTGCAGAGAAGTTTGAAATAGATGAGTTTATCAATGCATTAAAGCAGGCGGCAGAACCTGTTTGCCTGAATGCAGGAGTGAAATGCGATTGGTCAGTTGGTGCTATTTCAGGTGCCATTATGTGTAATAAAGAAACGTTGGTGGGGGCCTGTTTAAACCTGATTAATAATAGTATAGAAGCAGGCGCGCACTCTAAAAAATCAGACTTATGTATTAATGTTTCAATTGAACCTGATCAAAATAATAAAGTGCAGCTTACCGTTAAAGATAACGGTCCAGGAATTCCTTCATCCAGTCTATCTAAAGTTTTTGAACCTTTTTATACCACTAAGCAACAAGGTACAGGCTTAGGCTTAGCAGTTGTTCAAGCGGTAGTAAAAGCGCATAAAGGTGATTTTAAGGTTAAGTCCACTAAGCAAGGCGTGACTGCAAGCGTTATCTTGCCGACTTATCCATCAACGCATACAGAAGTGAAGAGGTAGTCAATATGTCTACAGTAAATGCTATGACTAAAGTACTTATTGTTGAAGATGATAAAGAGTTGAGAGAGGCGCTTTGTACAACACTTCAATTAGCCGGTATGGAATTTTTAGAGGCTGACTGTGCTGAAGCAGCTTTGCTAGAGCTTGAACGACAAAAGGTCGATATCGTGGTGAGTGACGTCAATATGCCAGGAATGGATGGGCATGAGTTACTGAATCAAATTAAACGAAAATACCCCAGTTTACCGATGATGCTTATTACCGCGTTTGGGCAAGTAAAGCTAGCTGTAGAAGCCATGCAAAATGGTGCTTCCGATTACTTGGTAAAACCTTTTGAGCCTAAAGTTTTAATTCAATCCATTATCAAAATTTTGGGTATGTCGGATGAGAGTGCGGGCGGTGATCAAATCGGTCAATCTAATGCTCCTGTAGCAGAGGACCCTTTCACCAAACAATTTTTTCAAATAGCGGAACGTGTTGCTGAGTCAGAATCCACAGTTATGATTTCCGGCGAAAGCGGAACGGGTAAAGAAGTATTAGCGCGATTTATTCATGATCAGTCACCCCGGAAAAAGAAGCCATTTGTAGCATTAAACTGTGCCGCGATTCCTGAAAATATGCTTGAAGCAACATTATTTGGCCATGAAAAAGGCGCATTTACTGGTGCTTACAATAGTTCCCCAGGAAAGTTTGAGCAAGCAAATGGTGGGACGCTTTTGTTAGATGAAATTTCTGAAATGGACTTGGGTTTGCAAGCTAAGTTATTGCGTGTACTACAAGAAAGAGAAGTTGAAAGGGTGGGGGGCAGAAAAACAATTCCTCTTGATGTTCGAGTTCTTGCAACGACCAACCGTGATTTAAAAGAATATGTAAAAGAAGGTAAGTTTCGAGAAGATTTATATTATCGCTTAAGTGTTTTTCCTATGATGTGGAAACCGCTTCGGGAAAGACCTTTAGATATTTGGCCTCTGGCTCAACGCTTATTGGAAGAACATGCAAATAAAATGAAAAGAGCGCCAATGGCATTTGCGCAGGGTGTTCAAAGTTATCTCACGCAATATTCTTGGCCAGGAAATGTTCGTGAATTAGATAATGCGATTCAACGATCATTAATATTGGCAACTAATGGGCTCGTGAAGGTCTCTGATTTTTGTTTAGATGATGCAAATGCAGCGGATTGGATACTGGAAAAACCAACTGATGTTCAGCCTATTGAAGCTGATAGTGTGATAAATGTTGAGTTAGAATCTGATGCCATGTCAGGCTTAGGCAAAGATCTTAAGTTAAGGGAATATCAAATAATTATTGATACTCTCAAACAAGAAAATGGCAAAAAGAAAAACGCAGCAGAAAAATTAGGTATTAGTCCAAGAACGCTTCGTTACAAGTTGGCGCAAATGAGAGATAACGGTATAGATGTAAGAGCAAAGTTATCTGCTTAAGCTGATTAATTAATACTTAATGATCAAAACGCAAAAAAGAAGCTTCGGCTTCTTTTTTGCGTTTTGATAAGTTGGCCTGTTTTGTGCTTTAACAGATATAAGGATACATTAAACAACAATTTTTTGACGAGGTGATATATGTCTGGAATTAACTCCGTTTCTGGGAGAGCAGATATTAATCAAGTTTTGGCGGATATGAAGAACCTGCGCGCCCAAGTACAAAAGCCGCAAGAGCTCAAGCCCGAAATGTCACCGACACAAATCCAAGGCACACAGGCACCTAAAGATGTGCCTAAGTTTAGTGACTTGCTATCAAATGCTGTAAACACCGTGAGTGAAACACAGCAAAAATCTAGCGCTATGACGACCGCTTATGTGCAAGGTGATCCATCTGTATCGTTATCTCAAGTAATGATTCAATCCCAAAAATCATCTGTTTCTTTTCAAGCATTAACGCAGGTTAGGAATAAAGTCGTACAAGCCTATGAAACGATCATGAAGATGCCAGTTTAAATCTATATTTGAAACCAATTTAGAGCAAATGCTGATGAAGATCACAGTTAAAAACGAGTATAAAAAAATAATGCTAACGGTGACGACTCTAATGCTTTTATTTGTTCCCAAAACAGAGGCTTGATTTATGGCACTCGCACCGACAGAAACAGGAAATAACTTACCCATGAATGTCAATTCCAATGTGGATTCTGAGTCCATAGGCTCTGAAAGCGACTTAATGACTGGCATCAATCGTTTGGGGATGTTTCGACAAATTGGCCTGATGGTAGGCTTGGCTGCAAGTGTTGCGTTAGGATTATGGTTAGTTTTATGGCTCCAAGAACCTAATTATCAGCCCTTAATGAATGACATAAAAGCTCAAGATTTAAATGAAGTGACACGTGTTCTGAATATTAATGGTTTCGACTTTAAAATTGACCATAGAACAGGGTTGCTCCTAGTTGAATCAGGAAAATTATACGAAGCTAGAATGAAGCTAGCAGCCAATGGCATCACCAGTGAACAAACAGTTGGTTATGAAATTCTAGATAAAGAGCAGGCTTTAGGTACAAGCCAATTTATGGAATCCACTCGATTCAAACGTGGTTTAGAAGGTGAGCTTGCACGTTCAATAACTAGTTTTAAAAATATTAGAAATGCACGCGTTCATCTAGCCATACCTAAGCGCTCAGTTTTTGTAAGAGACACACGAAATCCGACGGCTTCTGTGCTAGTCGAGACATCATCATCGCGCCCAATTACTCGTGAACAAGTGGATGCTATTGTTAATCTAGTGGCTGGAAGTGTGGCGGAAATGAATAAGTCTCACGTCACCGTCGTTGACCAAAATGGTAACTTACTTTCAAACAATGATGAGACAGAACTCGATAAAATGGTTTCTAAAGAGTTCGAATACTCAAGAAAAATGGAAGAAGTGCTAAATAATCGAATAAATAGCTTATTAACCCCTATTATGGGAGCCGAACGTTTTCGTTCGGAGGTATCTGCAGATGTTGATTTTACTCAAACTGAATCAACTGAAGAATCCTACAACCCAGATGCACAAGTATTAAGAAGTGAGCAAACTTTAGATGAGCAAAGAGGTGCCTTATTAGATGGTGGTATCCCCGGTGCTCTAGCAAATCAGCCACCTGCAAACGCTCAGGTTCCAGAGGAAGCAGGACAAGTAGCGGGTGGAGACGGTGCCGCAGCCACAAATATTCGTTCTCAAAAAACTAGAAACTATGAAGTAGACCGAACTATTAGCTATACTCGGCATCAACAAGGAAATTTAAAACGGTTAACGGTCGCTGTTGCTATAGACGATATTCGAAATATTAATCCAGAAACCGGCGAAGTAAACTTTACTCCATGGTCAGAAGCAGAACTTGAACGTTTAACATTGTTAGTTCGAAATGCAGTAGGCTATTCCGCTGCAAGAGGTGATAGTGTTAATGTGATCAATACACCTTTTGCACCTGTTATCGTAGAGCCTTTTGTAGAACCAGAAATCTGGGAACAAGACTGGTTTTGGGATGTAATTTGGAAAGTTTTGGCAATATTGATGGCAGTCATAGTTATTTTTACTGTGATTAGACCTATGTTCAAAAATCTGGCAGTGAGTGGAGCGCAAGCAAAAGAATTTGCTTTAGCAGGTGATGATGATGGCTTGGCCCAAATGGCTTCTATGGAAGAAGGTGCCGCCGGTGATCGTGTTAGTTTAAGTGCATCCGATGAGTTTTTACTTCCGGGTGCTTCAGAAGGATTTGACCGTCAAATAAATGCCTTGAAAGGTCTCATCGCTGAAGATCCTGCAAGGGTAGCGCAAGTAATACGTCAATGGGTAAATGTTGATGAGTGATAATGCAGCAGATAAGAAATTACCAAAAATCACGCGAGTTGATTCAGCTGCCATTCTATTGATGA
>MDTG01146220.1_pt1 | contig 16632 bp, 15 predicted proteins | sample 811421 | NCBI WGS metagenome assembly MDTG01 (sample SAMN05326645, study PRJNA326480) | marine metagenome | isolation source: seawater | place: Pacific Ocean: South East | collected 2011
CCGGCGCTCATTTTGGGTATGGGTGGCATTATTGCCATTATTATCATGGGGATATTGATGGGCATTCTGTCCGTCAACACACTGGTCGTCTGAATAAATTCGGGACCATTTGATGAAGGAATACATTATGTTGCGATCGCGAACGCGCGCCTATCGAAACAGCGGTTTTACGCTGGTTGAACTGCTGGTTGTGCTGGCGATTTTGGGAATGTTGGCGGCGCTGGTGGGGCCCCAGGTGCTGAATCAATTGGGCGGTGCCAAATCCAAGTCTGCTGCAATTCAGATCAGGGATTTCGAGCAGGCGTTGGAGCTTTACAAGTTAGATGTGGGGCGTTTCCCGCGTGAGGGCGATGGGCTGGAAGCGCTGGTCAGGCAGCCCTCTGGCGCCAAGGGATGGAATGGGCCTTACCTCAAGAAGGATGAAATTCCACAGGACCCATGGGGCAATGCTTACGAATATCGTGTTTCCAGATCTTCTATCGAGATTACTTCAATGGGTGCAGATGGTCGACAGGGCGGATCCGGAGAAGACGGTGACGTTTCAAACTAACGACTATGAATCGCTTTAATAACGGCGGTTTTACGCTTCTGGAGCTTGTGGTGGTGCTGGTCATCGCGGGGCTGTTTTTTGCCTTGGGTGGCCCCTCGGTTCGCTCGTTGTACGACACCATGCAGTATCGGGAGGCTGTGAGGGAGTTGGTCTCGGCGGCAAAAAATGGTCGCCGTGATGCCTTTGCCAGAGGTGAGCCGATGGATCTTCTTATTAACACCGAAAAAAACCGTTTTGCGCTGACTGAAAACGCGACTGGTATTGCGGACGATCAGTTTTCCGAACTGCCGACATCGCTGGACATCACTGTGGTTTACGCCCAAGAAGTCAGTCCCAAACCCGGTTTGGCGGCAATTCGCTTTTACCCGGCAGGGGGTTCTTCCGGGGGAGAGATTTCCGTAGTCAGGCCTACAGGGGCCGGGGTTCATCTCACCATCGACTGGCTGCTGGGTGATGTGACCCAAGAGACGCTGTAAATGGTTCGCGAGACGCGAATCAATGAAATACTGGGGAGGCAAGCGCTGGTTTTTCGCGGCGCATGCGGTGCCCACGTAACGCATAGCGACAGGCATTGGACTGCCACCTCGGGTAATGAAGATGAATGCATTGTGATGGGAAATGATCTGGTGCTTGCCAGAGGTTTTTCCCTTATTGAAATGTTGGTGGCTATGGTGGTGCTGTCGCTTTCGCTTGGAGTGCTCTATCAGGCCGCTACCGGTGCGACACGAAACGTTAGGGTCGCCGCGGAGTACACTGAGGCGATCATGCTGGCTGAATCTATGCTGGCCGACAACAGTTACATTACCGATGAGGCCTACTCGAACGCCGGCCGATTTGGTCAATACGACTGGGTGGTAAACAGTTGGCCAGCGCCCCTTGAGGATGGGCTGTCGTCCGAACAGAGAGGGGTGGCGCCTCAGGCGTTGCAGCACCTACAAGTTGTTGTGAGTTGGCCGGGGCGGAACGCGCCGAGAACACTCGATTTGCTGACCGTGGTGCCGTTGCGGGAGTCTCTGGAGTGATGGCAATTCGGAGTACTTCCTTTTACCGCCAGTCTGGCATGACGCTGGTTGAGGTTACTGTTGCATCGGTGATTTTCGCCATGATTATGTTGGCCGTTGTCACCGCCATGCGCACCTTTGGGCAAACGTATGACCGGCTTCAGGATGTCACGGACCGTACCTCACAAAAGCGGGAGGTGGATCGGTTTCTTCGTCAGGCGCTGCGCGATGCTCTCCCCGAAGCAGGGTATTTTGATGGCACGGCGCGCTGGGTAAAGTGGGTGGCGCCGATCGATCGAGTGGGGAGTGCGGGCGGCCTGCAGCATTTAAAGTTGGAGTCGGCAGGTGACCAACTCCTTCTGAGCTTTGCGCCATTTGATCGTTTTGCAGATCCTCAGGACGAGCCAGATTGGGGTGTATCGGTTGATACAGCAGTGCTTCTCGAAGATTTGGAGACGCTGAGGATTTCATATCGCGCCGCGCCCAATGAGGGTTGGAGTAGGTCTCTGGACATTGATGGCCAGGCCGACGCGAGTATCCCGTGGGCCGTTCAACTGGAGATAACAAGATACGACGATTGGCCAGCCATCATTGTTGCCTTTGATCAATACCGGGGGGCGTTGTGAGTAGCGTGCCGTCGCAGCGCGGATTCGCGATAGCGTTATTATTGTGGATGATTGCTGGGATGTCTTTGACGGTAGCAGCCGTCATACACTTTGCGCGCGCTGATGTTGCGATGGCAGAGTTGCGGGTCAGGGAGGCGAGGGCACAGGCTATAGGTCGCGGTGTCGCTCACTTACTCTTGCGAGATAGCGCCATGGCAGCAGAAAATCCAGTAGCATCCCCTGAGGATGCTACTGACGCAGCAGGCAATGGGAACCGAAATGTTTTCAGCAGGCGTTACCAGATTGGTGACGGGTGGATTGTGTCCGCGACGTTGCGCCCGTCAAGCGGCTTTGTCTCGCTCAATACGGCTGATCGCAGTGAGTTGATGATGCTTTTCACGCAGCTCGGTGGAGCAGACGAGATAGGGGCAACCGCAATGGCGGATGGCGTAATGGAATACCGCGAAGAGTTCCCTGGGTTCCGGTATTACGAGGAATTGCTCGGGGTGGCAGGCGCCTCTCGACTTGTCTATGACAGAGTGAAGGTTTACGTGCACCCTTACCGTACCGGTGCTCTGTCTGCTAGCGCCGCTTCTCCAAAGTTGGCATCGCTCGTCGCTGAGGTAGAGAGAGGTAGCGGCAATGCCCAAGACTCTACGCCGGGAGCCGAGGGTGGGCCCGGGCGCGGCAGAATCGAAGGAAGAATAACATTTGAATCGATTGCTGAATCTCTGCGCAACCCCAACGGTGCTGTCGATCAGTCTATTAGCGCCGCGGAGCTCGCAATGATATTGCCTGATGCTGCCGAATTGAAGCAGACAGTGTGGGTTGGCGGGGATCCCGCCCGCGCTCTGCTTCGATCTGGTCCGGTGAGTTTGGAAAGAGGTCGAGGACGATAGCGATGAGCGATGTTAATCAGTTCAGCCTGTTCGGGCTCGACCTAAGTGAACTCCATAAGCGCGTGCGTTTGGGTGTGCAGCAGCTTATATGGAGCGATGAGGCGGGCGTAAAAGACTGGTTGTGCCCCAAGGTTGACTATTGTCAGCTGGTGGACCTGCAACAAACGGAGGTGCTTGAAGAAGCTGAGGATGCTCATCTTATCGAGGTAGTGTTACCCGAAAGCCAAGTTTTGGCGACGAGTATGACGCTGCCCGCCAGCGCCGAGATCTTCCTTGACGAGGCAGTTGCTGCACAGGTGCAGTCCCACAGCCCCTTCTCGGTAGACGAAACTTGCTGGGGAAGCAAAGTGGTAGAGCGGGTTAATGACTCGCTGATTGTTGAGATTGTGCTGGTATCCCGTATTACCGCAAATGAGGCGCTGCTCTCGGCGACCGAAGCGTTGGGTCGCGTGGTGCCCTTCGGCCTTTCTGCGAGAGGCCCCAGTGCCCACATTCCCCTGCTGGGATATCGGAACTCAGCTATTCGAGAACGATACTTCAACAATTTGCGCCTATTTGGCTTGCGCACGCTGGGAGGAGTTTGTGGCATCATCTTTTTGGCGATGATTCCTGTCATCTGGACAACACAAACAGCGCAGCAATACGAGAAGCTACTTGAAGAAACTGAACAACGGTCGAGGGGCGTTGTCAGATTGCGCAGCTCGCTGGTTGAGGCGCAGGAGCAATTTGCCGAAGCTCAACAGTTTTTTACCGCGCAACCCGATTATCGCCCATGGCTTCACCGACTTGCCGGCGTCACGGCAGACTCTGTTTATCTCAATAGGTTGTCTCTGAAGAATGCGACACTCACGGTTTCCGGGCTGGCTATGAATGCGGCCGATTATCAGGCAAATCTTGCTGAATCTGGTTTGTTTTCAGAGGTTAATGCCCCCGCAGCATTTACCCTTGATAACAGGTCGGGACGCGAGCGATTTACTCTAACCATGGAAATCCGGGGAGGCGCCCGTGATTAAAGCCTGGTTTGAGGGGTTGCCAACAGAGGCTCGATGGGTCTCTGGCAGTGCAATAGGGGCGGTGTTAGTGCTGCTGGCAACAGTGATATTTCAAATGGCGGCGCTGACCTTCGATAATGTTCGCGCGACCGCTCGCCTAGAACCGAGGATCGCCAGGATGCTGGGTTATGAAGCCTCGGCAGCCGAGTTAGAGACCGGCGCGAAGAGGTTTTCTGCCTCAGTGGACGGGTTGTCGTATCCGAATGATGATGACGGTAACGCGACCGGGGCGCGATTACAGCAAACTTTGAGGGGATTTGCTGAAGACGCGGGTTTGATCGTGGTTGGCAGCCAGGTAGCTATTGTGACGCCAGAAGAGAGCGCCGACGAGGAAGAAGTGGCCGCCCGCTTTGATCAACTGATTGTGGATCTCAGTCTGGATGGCCCCCCGCTTGCTTTGGATGCCTTTTTGCTCTCGCTGTCGCAGCATTCGCCGGCGTTGGCATCGGTGTCGATGGATATGCAGCGCAAGCGTTTATCGCGCCGGGATAGTAAAGAGATGACGGAATTCCTGTCCGTCAGGCTGAGGGTTGTCGCGCTGAGGGTTGCCAGTTGAGTCGGGTGAGAGCGGTACTCGCCTGGCCCGGGTTGCATCTGCAAAAGATCGGGATTGCCGCTTTTGTAGGTGCACTCGTTCTGCTGGCAAATGCTTTGTGGCAACCCATTGTCGTACCCCATATGCCTGCGGAGCTGAGTATGAGCAGTCAGAGCGAGGATGTGGCGGTGGGTATGCTGGAAGAGAGCAGTCTTGATTTTATTTTCCGCCCACTTTTTCTCACATCAAGGCAGCCGATGGAGCGCGTGGTAGCGGAGCCGGTTGTGGAGGCTGAGCCTCTAACTGCCACCGTAGCAGCTGAGGCCCTGGAGGGGTACCAGCTTCTCGGCGTTTTTTCGTCGGGCAGTGCTGGCGGCGTAATTTTACTCGACGACGCTAATGAGCGATCCAGGCTCTTTGTGGGAGAGGCGTTGCAGGGGTGGGTGCTTGACAGGACGGATCTGCGCTCGGCTCATTTTCGCAGTGATGCCGGTGCAACAGCGGCTTTGGAGCTGGCTGTTGCCAGTACTTTGCCGTTGCCTAAAGTGGCTGCCGTGTCAGCACAGACGCCTGTGCAGGGGAGTAGGGCTGAGGGCGGCGCCGCGACCGGGCAGGCAAAAACCGAGTCGGAGCCTGTCTATGATGGCCCGGTGACATTTGAGTCTATTGGCGCCCGTCAGAAGCGTGAAATGGAAAGTCGAGCGAAGGCACAGGGCGCTAAGCCGTAATATGACCAAAGCCCGAATAAAATTACAGTTCGTTTCGTTAGTACACTGCGCCCTTGGGGGTATTTATCAAAATGGTTTGGAGTACTACATCCGCATGACGCTGTCGCTGCTATCTTTTAGTTTCTCGAGGGTCTGGAGAAAGTTCTTTGTCTGTGCCGCAGTGTTCTGTGCAGCCTGCGCCACCGTGCCATCAGACATTGCCGATCCGGAGGCATTGGACGCCAGCGTGTCGCAGGGTGCCGCTACTGTCGATGTGGTAGTCGAGGCTCCTGATCCCCCAGTCCAGGCCGCTCTATTTCTAGGTAATGATGAGTCTGCCAATTTGCCTCCGGCGCGCCCGGCGATCCGGCTCGAGGGTGACGCGGTGATGCTAAATTTTGAGCAGGCCCCATTAAATGAGGTGATTCACACTATCCTCGGCGACACGCTGGGTCTGGATTACGTCATAGAAAACCAGGTGCCCGGCGAAATTACGTTGAGAACTCGCTCTCCCATTCCGAGAGAGCAGTTACTGCCCATTCTCGAGTCGCTACTCCGAAACAATAATGTACTGATGATTCGCGGTCCGAATGATCGTTTTTTTATCAGTGGGTCCCCCAATATTCGTTCGACCGTGCCGAGCTATGGCTCAGCCCCGGGGGCTGGCTTTAGCAATGTGATTGTGCCGCTTCAATACATCAGTGCGGTGGAGATGTCGGAAATTTTGAAGCCAGTGGCCAAGGACGACGCTTTTGTGCGCATTGACCAAGGCCGTAATTTGCTCATCCTTGCAGGCACTCAGCTTCAGCTGGAGGGCTGGTTGGACATTATCGCCACTTTCGATATTGATCAGCTCGCGGGCAAGTCAGTCGGCATCTTCCCGTTATCCAACTCCACTGTGGAAGAGGTATTTGTTGAACTGGAGCACATTTTGGCTGCCTCAGGGTCAGAGGGAGGAGATGCTGGTATCAGCAGCATGGTGAGGATTTTGCCGGTAGAGCGTCTAAATAGTATTTTGGCAGTGTCCCCGCGCGCGCATTATATCGCGACTGTTCAACGGTGGGTGGAGCAGTTGGATAGCATCGAAGATGCAGCATCAGAACCGATCCTTCAGGTTTACCCCGTTAGAAATGGTAACGCAGGCCAAATGGCTAACTTGTTGAGCGTGATATACGGCGGCGGAGGTGCCGGTGCTTCACCCAAGGGTGGAGTGGCACCTGGGATGACGACGACCACTAGCGGCAGTGGCGCTGCCAGCCGCAGCCGGGGGCCGAGCGGGGGTGGGGGCTCATTCACGCTTGACGATGACGTGCGCGTTGTCTCCGACGATTTCAATAATTCGCTATTGGTATATGCGACACCTTACGAATACCAGAAGATAGAACGTATTTTGAGGAAGCTCGATGTCGTTGCGACTCAGGTGCTCATTGAGGCCAGTATCGTAGAAGTCACTCTGCGCGACGATCTGGAATACGGGCTTGAGTGGGCCTTCGACAATAATCTGGGTGGTGGTGATACAGGTAGAGGTTTACTGGATCTTGGGGGAGGTCTATTGCCCCAGGCCGGCTTTTCCTACACGATCACTAACAGTGCGGGTGCCGAAAAGGCCGTGCTAAATGCTTTGGCGGAAGAGTCATTGATCAACGTGATCTCGACACCGTCCGTCATGGTTTTGGATAATCACACCGCCCACATCCATGTGGGTGATCAACAGCCGGTTCAGGGCCAGAGCACGGTTACCAACGGCGGCAATGTGCAAAATTCAATCACGTACAAAGACACGGGGGTGAAACTGCAAGTTACGCCATCGGTCAATGACGGCGGGCTAGTGACACTAGATATTGATCAATCTGTTACGGATGTCGGCCCTGTCGATGCGGCGACAAAACAACGCAGTTTTCTGGAGCGCACCGTAGCTTCGCGCGTCGCGATCCGATCCGGGGAATCTGTCGTTTTGGGTGGTCTTATTCGCGACAACGAAACAGAAGGGAAAAGTGGTGTGCCGCTGCTGATGGATATCCCGCTGCTAGGGTCGTTGTTCAGTACGACAACGCAGGCGTCTACCCGCACCGAGTTATTGATCTTTATTACCCCCACAGTGATGGAGTCTGATCAGGATCTGCGTGACGTGAACAGCGAGATGCGCTCCAGAATGCGAGGACTTACTGACTTTGAGGACCTCCCGGTCAACCTAGACCCCGTCAGCGCAGACTGAATTCGACCGTCTAGGACGTATACTTTAGTGTTATGACTCCCCTTGAGAGGTGCCGCGTGGGCAGACAATTTTTTGCGTTGTTTTTTTTATTGGCGTTGAGTGCCTGTAGTGTTTTGGATGGCAGAGCTCCTGAAGAGGTCGTGGTCGATCGGGCCCAGCAGCGCCTTGACACGCTGATGCAGGGGGATTTCGAGGCTTCCTATCAGTTTACTACCCCGGGTTATCGGACTACCGAGGGCCCGGGCCGTTATGGAACCCGCTGGGCGGGTGTGTCTATGTGGCTGTCGGCTCAAGTCAGTAAGGTCACGTGTTCGGGTAAAGAGCAAGTGGATCGATGTGAAGTAACGGTAGAGGTGAGCTATAAAGCGGCCCGCCACGAGCCCACAACCACGTTTCTCGTCGAGGATTGGCTGCGGATAAATGGCAAGTGGTACCTTTATCAGAACATAGCGGAATAAAAACAGCCCCTCACTCGTCGTTGAGTGGAGAAGGTGTCGCTGTAAAAAAGCCGTCGGGTAGAGTAAAAAAGTACCAATCATCGACTTGAACGGCGCTATTTCACTGTGATACTTTCTCTCTGTTGCGAAGTCCGAGGAGCTTCGGTCCTGCGTTTGCTGTGGCCACGCGACTCGTAAGACCGACGAGCTAGCCAAGCTAGGGTTGCTGGGTCTTCGAAACAACATCAAACGTTTGACAACTGTTAGGAGTGATCAATGAAAAAGAAGGTATTGCCACTGGCCGTGGGTGCAGCGTCGGCTGTAGCCATGTCCGCTGCACATGCAGCTATGTACGTTAACGAACGGGGAACAGGTGAGACTCTGATCTATCCGTTCTATTCCGCCGAAAACGGCAACAACACTTTGGTGAACATCGCCAACACCACTGGTGGAACCAAGGCAGTAAAAATTAGAATTCTTGAGGCTCAGAACTCGCAGGAAGTGTTGGACTTCAACCTGTATCTGTCTCCTCAGGACCACTTCTCATTCGCGATCGCCGCGACTGAAGACGGTGGGGGGATGCTTAAGACAGGTGATAACTCCTGTACGGTTCCCGCGATCCCGGCAGACGGCGTTGCTTTCAGAAGCCTTAAGTACGTGGGCGACAAGCTCGCTACAGCAGATGATCCTGCAACGGACGCAGACGAATCTGCGAATAACTTCGACAACACCGGCATCGGCCGTACTCAGGTAGGCTACATCGAAGTGATCGAAATGGGCCAGCTCGACCCAGCTGCAGCAGCAGTCATCGACAAAGCAGGCCTTGCAGCCACGCCGGCAGCAGGCGTCAACGCGGCTGCAGCTGTTAAGCACGGTGCTGACGGCATCCCCGCCAACTGCCAAATCCTGGTTGATGCATGGTCTACACTCGCGGGCGTAGACGGCGTTTGGTTGGCTGAGTCCAAGACTACGGACTTGACGGGTGATTCTGAGTTCCTGGCCAATTGGGCCGGTGGCGGCCTCTACGGCTACGCAACCGTAATCAACGTGGCGCAGGGTGCTGCTTTTGGTTACGACGCGACCGCGATTGATGATCACGTTGCCGCGGGTAGCACGGGTTCTGACATGCACTATCAGCCCGGCGACATTCGTCCCAACTTCGGCGACCTTGCATTGGACACCGCGGCAGTTATTTCGGTGAATGGTGCGGCGGTCACTGTTGATTTTAACGGTGACTACCCAGCAGAAGCGACAGAGCGCGTTATGGCTCTGAACGCTACCATGATGGCTACTGAGGTCTACAACGACTACGTTACGGATCCAGCGATTTCGGCGACGACTGATTGGTTGTTTAACTTCCCGACCAAGGCGTTCCACGTGAACGGCACTGAGCCCGTTGAGCCCTTCAGCGAGCTGTGGACCGGGGTATCGGCTTGTGAACCTTCTGAGCTGGCTGCGCTGGATCGTGAGGAGTCTACACCTCCGCCTCCGCCCTCGCCCGGTTCTGCAGGTCCTGATTTCTCTCCGGCTCCTCCACCAGTTGCAGGCCCAGCGCCAGCGGGTGACGACGTACCGTTGTGCTACGAGTCTACGATTCTTCAGTTCGCTGCAGAATCTGCAGCAGGTACCAGCACAATTGCGACGGGCGTGAGCGCGTATCTGGATGCCAGCGATGGTTGGGCAACAGTCAGTTTTGATCCTGCTAACCTAGACGCCACTCTCGATGCCTGCGGCACAGATGGTGATGTGACTACGGCAGGTGACCAGACTAATCCATGTGCTCGAACTATCGATGCTGGTGATGCTGAGTTGAAAGGTCTTCCCGTGTTGGGCTTCGCGGTCCAGAAGTACGTTAATGGCAGCGCGGGTGGTGCTGGTGTCTTGGCGAACTACGCCATGGCAACCGCTCACAAGTCATGTGCAGCTGGAAGCGGCACGGCGGCAAACGATTGCTAATTCAAAGCAGTCATGTACAGAAAAGGGGGCCTTTGGCCCCCTTTTTTTTGAGCTTGCGTTACCGATTGTGTGAATTGTTTCCACTTAACAGTGCTGGATAAACATGCGACTTTGTCTGCTGCGCCGAAGCTTAATTGTAGTTACGTCATTGGGAGTGTCTTATGAAAAACAAAGCGATTCTGCCCGTTACAGTCGCTCTTGCGTCTGGGTTGCAACACACGCCTCTACAGTCTGCGATGTACATTAACGATAATGGCACGGGCGAGACGCTGATTTTTCCGTTTTATTCCGTGGAAAATGGCAATAACACTCTAATCAATGTGGCCAATGCAACAGAGGGGCACAAGGCAGTTAAGATCAGGATGCTGGAGGGGCAAGGTTCTCAAGAGGTCCTAGACTTCAATCTTTACCTGTCGCCTATGGACCACTTCTCGTTCTCTATCTCTGCTTCTGATGCTGGGGGCGCGAAGCTCGTTACGGGCGATAAATCTTGTCCCGTTCCCGCCATTCCGGCCAGCGGGGTTGAGTTTCTAACAAAAAAAATAGGGGGCGATATCTCGCGTACCCGGACCGGTTATGTTGAAGTAATTGAGATGGGCCAGTTGGATCCCGACAGCGCTCCGATCATTGACACAAACGGTCTGGAAGACCCCGCAGTCGCGGCCATGAACGCCGCAGAGGCGATCACGCACAATGCAGATGGTGAGCCAGCCAATTGTAAGATTCTAATAGACGCTTGGTCACGCTATTCAGGGGTGGACGGCGTGTGGTTTGCGGAGTCTAAAACCACGGATTTAACAGGTGATGCTGAGTTCCTGGCCAATTGGGCCGGTGGTGGTCTCTACGGATATGCGACTGTAATAAACGTCCCGGACGGCGCCGCATTTGGGTTCGACGCGATCGCTATCGCTGATCACGTAGCCGCGGGGGCGACAGGCTCCGATCTTCACTATTACCCTTCAGATGTCCGACCGAACGTAGCCGATCCTGCCATGGATACTGCGGCGATCTTCTCAGCGAATGGCGCGTCGGTAACGCTTGATTTCGACGGCGATTATTCCAGTGAACTCATCGAGCGCACTCAGGCGTTTAATGCAATGATCATGGCTACGGAGGTTTATAACGATTACGTGACAGACTCCGCGATTGCCGCTCGTACTGACTGGGTGATGACGTTTCCGACCAAATCTTTTCATGTCGATGCTGGCATGGCCGTTGAACCCTTCCATGGTGGATGCGAACCCATCGCTCTTGGCTCGTTCGATCGCGAGGAGATGGTTGCAGAAGGGTGGGACGACTCTTCCACCCCCGGATTTTCGCCCGGAACACCAGGGCCGGGTGCCCCGAATCTTGATATCCCGCTGTGCAGGGAATCAGCGGTAGTGCAGTTTGGTGCGGAGTCTGCGACCGGGGTTAGTCAAGCTGTAGGCGTAACTGATTTCCTTCCGAGTACAGACGGATGGGCAATCATAAGCATGCTGCCCTCAACGATAAGTTCGACACTGAATGCATGCACTAATGGCCAAAATGTCACGAATCCTTGTAAGAGAGGTATTGATGCAGGCGATGGCCAGCTCTTCGGACTGCCGGTCATGGGCTTTGCGGTTCAGAAGTATGTTAACGGTGACGCGGGTGGCGCAGGGGTCTTGGCAAACTACGCGATGGCGTCGGTCCACAAATCCTGTGTCGCAGGTAGTGGTTCCAGTGCAAATCAGTGCTGAGGCTCGCCGAATAAAATCGGAAGAATTGGCCGGTCGCTTTACTTTTTTGTTTCCATTCAGGGATCGGTGGCGCGGTTCGTTGGGCTGGCATGTCACGCTTTGAGCGCGTGTCTGGAAGCCTTAGGGGCTATATTTACCGGGAAAGTAAAGTGTCGTAGGAATAGTCGACTCTTCCTTTACGTCATATACTTATCCAACTCTGGGCTGGCAAGGAGGCTCCGCTCTCATGACCACGATCATAAAAAAAGCCGGTACCGCCCTCTTCTGGGTGGCGGCTACGTGCATTTTCATCACAACTCCTAGTTTCGCTGCAAACAAAACGCTCACCATAAAGGGGAGCAACGCTGATAGTGGTGACACCATAGCGATTCCGGATACCGCTCAAGTGAACCTGGCAGTGGGCGATCAAGGTATCACCATCACCATGCCGGATCTTGACCTGCGACTTCGTTGCCTGGGGGATGTCACCGCGGACGGATACTGCTACGTCGCAGCAGGAGGCACCGGCGGTGGATCTGGGACGCCAGATGATCTTGATTTTGACCGGGTTCCGGACATTTGGGATCAGTGCTCCAATACACCCGCGGGAGCGCCTTACACCGACAAACGTGGTTGCGCCGACATGGATGGCGATAGTTATTTTACGCCGGAAGATGACTGCCCAACCCAAGGAACCCCGCCACTCGACAGTGTCGGATGCCCCATTACTACGGCGAGTTTTACGGTGACGGCCTCAGCGGGCACAGGGGGTACAATTGCGCCCGCGGGAGAGCGCACAGTGGAGGATGGCGGAACCCTATCCTTTACCGTGACGCCCGGCACAGGATATTCGTTTAACACTATCGGCGGGACATGTCCTCGGGGTGTGTCGTCGGGGACAAGCTACCGAACCGCTGCTATTACTGAAAACTGCACGGTGATCGCGCGATTCACTGCGAGTACGACCTCGGGTTATTGTGTTGGCGCGCCCTCTGATGTGGTTTGCGACCCCAGTGCCGATGGTGAATATAACGCGGGTGGGTCGATGGACTCATGGAAGGACGGGACTTGGGGCTTTGTGAATACACCCATTCCCAAGGGTAAAATTGTGGCCTTTCCGTTCTTGGCAAATGGCGGCACAGGCAACTCCGACCCGGACTTAGAAGCGGGGATCATGGAGTTTTCAAACAATATGGCCGACTTATCTTCGTCGGATTACAGTTGGAAAGGGTGGTTCTCTGAGACACCCGGCGGTGCGGTGCTCAATAATAACGACAGCTATTGTAGAAAGTATTCACCCAACCCCAATCCGCAGCAAATCAAATGGACTCAGTCCAGCACTCCAGCTAATTTTACTTGTGATCTGGGTCAAGCCGAGAGGGTGCTTTATTTCAACATGGAAATCGGATGTTACGAGGAGGTTCTGGCAAGCGTGCCGGAAAACGAGCGCGCTTGTACTGTTGGTGACAGACACCCGATGGATGGGGCATTTGCCGCGTACGGCGCTTACTACATAAAGATATACCCACGGTAGGATCGAAGTCATGGTGGCGTATTATCGAGTGGTGTTACTTGCCGCGTTCTGTCTCCCTGCGTTGCTGAGGGCTGAGGTGTTGTTGTCGGTTAACGACGTGACCATTACTGAGGATGATCTGTACTTCTACCTTAAGGAGTTCCTGATTCCTCAGGCGTATGAATCCGGCCCCCAAAAACCCGAGGCTATCAAAAATGCCTTGGTGAATTTGTATGTGGTTCGGCGTGCTGCGCGTATCGCGGTCGATGAAGGACTGTTGAGTAATGAGGAAGTCGTTTATCGTCGACTAGACGGTGGATACCGGGTTGCCTTGACAGCGTTTGTGGCGGATCGAGCGGCCCGCGCATTAGCTGCTACCGATTGGGAAGCACTCGCTGACGAGCGCTATATGGTTGAGCAGGACAAGTTGGGCCCACGGGAGCAGGTAGATGTTCACCATTTGCTTATCTCTTCGGATAAACGCTCTTTTTCTGACCTGGTATCGGTGACTTCGGAAGTACAGGCAAGAATTGAGGGGGGAGAGGATTTCTTGGCTTTGGTAAAGGCGTACTCTGATGATCCGTCAGCAAAGAGAAACGAAGGCGGGTTGGGTTTTATTAATCCAGGGCAAACGCACCCTGAATTTGAGAAAATGGCATTTTCTTTAACCGAGCCCGGACAAATTTCCGAGCCTGTGCTCACCAGCTTCGGCGTTCACTTTATTCGTTTTAATGACCGACGAAGCAGAAATGCGATTCCTCAGGATGTGGTACAGCAAAGGTTAATCAGGGCGATTAAAAAGGAGCGGGAGTCGGCCCTAAAGGGCGAGGTCCTGGCCTCCTTCAGGGGAGAAGCTTGGCCCGAGGTTGCAGATATTAATGAATCAGAAATTGCGCAACGGGTGTCACAAAGGCTTGTCTCTGACTAGTGAAGCACCGCCAAAATCTTAATGCATTGTTCAAAACACTGCCCTGCAGCGAAGCGCGCCAGTAAGTGCGCTTTTTGTGGGGATAGGCTTGTGATGTCCAAGGCAGCGCGCTCATGAGAGCCATGCGGAGGCCCGCACCCGGTCCACCCTTCATTGCTATAACGCTACATTAATGAACTTTAACCCTCACCTTCATGCGTTGCGCGGAATTGCCGCCACGGCGGTATTGCTATTTCATTGGTATCAATTTTTCCCTGCCGCGGCCGATGTTGTTCGACCCGAACGTTTTAGCGGCACGCTGTTAGATCCAACAGCCTATCTGGGTTTTGGTTGGCTGGGTGTGCCGCTTTTCTTTGTTCTGTCGGGTTACTTACTGGGTGGGCAGGTGACACAAGTTGAACTAACCGGCGCGTTTTTTAAGCGATTCTGGCTAAGACGATTCTTGCGTATCTATCCGGCCGTGTGGGCTGAGCTCGTAATACTTCTCGTGCTTGGGACTGTCATCACAGGTCTGATTTCAAAACAGGGCATGGAAACTCTGTGGATGCAATTTTTGCTGTGGGTCAATCTGCCGCCTTTAATGGCACAGCCCATTAACGGCGTCTGGTGGACGCTGCCAGTAGAGCTGGGGTTTTATGCTCTCCTTCCGTTTATTGGATGGCTTACGCGCTACATCGGCTGGAGAGCTATTCTTGGTGTTGCGATGGCCGTGACGCTTGGGTGGCGCGGCACGCTTTTTGTGACAACCGATACCGATAGTTATCTAAAGATCCTGCCGGTATTGGATTCATTGCCCGGTGTGTTGCTGACTTTTATTCTGGGGTTTAGTCTCAACTTTCTCCCGGCAGAGATGTCGATCAGGGTCCGGCGCCAAGGTATCACTGTGTCACTGATGGCGTTACTTGCTCTGCTGCAATGGCAGCTTTATTTGGATGATGTTTACTGGACCGGTCATTGGATTCTGGTTGTGTGGCCGCCACTGATTGCCATACCGATTGCTGCGCTGGTCTATTTTTTTCAGAAGCCTCCGATGGAGTGGCAGTGGCTGGGGCGGCCATCGCTGGTATGGCTGGGCCACGTCAGTTTTGGTATTTATCTATGGCACTTTCAGGTAATGCGCGTGTTGGTTTTGTTATACCCCCAAGCATGGGATTCGCCGCTCGCCAGCTTGCTGGCCCTGATGATTTCTCTTCCCGCCACGCTCATCTTGGCTACCTTAAGTTACTACGCAATCGAGAAGCCGTTGATGGGCTGGGGCAAGAAACACGCCTGATTATCTTTTAAATTAGGTGCTGCATCACGTGCCGTATACACTGCACTTAAGAGACACAGCCGGCCATCAAGTTTTGCAGCAGATACCGATTCTGACATATCACTCGCTCAATACCAGAGGTAAAAGCTATCCAGAAAACGACCACGTCGCGCTGGAACAAGATCTGCTGACGATCAAAAAATGTGGATTTCGCGTGCTGCCGCTGACCACCCTTGTGGATCATTATCTAGCCGGAACATTGGAACAAATCAGCAAGCAGCGGGTCTGTGCCATCACCTTCGACGATGGAGTGCTCCACGACTTTGCCGACTTTTATCATCCCGACCAAGGGTTATTGAAGAGCTTCGCGCGCATTCTCTCTGACGCCGCCGAGGCGCATCTGCCCGGATGGGAGCGTGTTCCTGCGACCTCGTTTGTTATTGCTTCTCCCGAGGCGCGGGCGGTACTCGATGTGGCGTGTATCGCGGGCAGGAATCAGTGGCACGACCATTGGTGGGAGGAAGCGATTGATCATTACCACTTCGATATCGGCAATCATAGCTGGAACCACACTCACCCTGCTCTAGAGGAGATCCAGGCCGAAGTAGGGATGGCAGGTAATTTTTTCTGCGTGGATAGTTTGGAACATGCTGAGGCGCAAATCTTGAAGGCCGAAGCGTACCTGACGCAAAAACTGGGGGACAAGCGAAGTCGGCTGTTCGCTTACCCCTACGGCCACGTACCTGAATATTTACGAGACGAGTTTTTCCCCGCGCATACCGAAGAGTTCAAGGCTGCTATCGCCACAGGGGGTCATTATTTTACCGAGGCCAGTACCCGCTGGGCTATTCCTCGTTTTGTCTGCGGTGAGGACTGGAAGAGCCCTCAAGAGTTCGATGACATTCTCAAGGGCAAGGGTGGTCGCCGACGGCGCGCGACCGGCTCCGATCTTGCTCCGGATCGAGTCGTTTTGGAGTCCCCGGCAGCCACAGCAGCCACACCGGGATACGCCGGCGAATCCGGAAAAGTGGCTGGCCTCGCAGTTCACCAAAATCGTGAGATCTCTGCAGGAATATCTGGTCAAGGCCCCTCGCCTGACTCTCGGGCCAGTGCCAGGCCGACACCGTTCAGTGAAGAAGCCCCCTCAGCGCCGCCCTTCTTTATCGTAGGATGCGTGCGGTCCGGCACCACGCTTTTACGTGACCTCCTAAAGCAACAGCCCAATCTGTACTGTCCGGAAGAAACCCATCTCTTCCGGTGGCCTCACCCCTTTGGCTCCGGC
>MDTG01278173.1_pt1 | contig 16632 bp, 21 predicted proteins | sample 811421 | NCBI WGS metagenome assembly MDTG01 (sample SAMN05326645, study PRJNA326480) | marine metagenome | isolation source: seawater | place: Pacific Ocean: South East | collected 2011
CCCCTTCCACTCATTTAGGGATAATTTACCGGCAATATTAAATGATTTATTATTCTTTTTTAGGAGGTAGCCCCCTAAGTCATTTTCTGTCGCATTAAAAGCTATAGACTTTATAGTAGAACCGTCTTGACCTATCAAAACTGATTTTACATGTTTTTCGCCCACAATTTTTCCATTAATTGTTTTTACGTTTTCAATAATAAATTTTGGTTCAGGATTACCAGACCCAAATGGGGATAATAATTCAACTTTATTATAAAATTCTAAATTGACTGCTGATGGTGCAATAATACTATCTAGTAGTAATGGTTTCTCACTTTTAAGATCTTCATTAATTCCTCTAAATTTTTTGAAAACAAATTTTTTAAATATTTCTAAATTTTTATTTTTAATTGAAAACCCTCCAGCCATTTTATGACCTCCACCCTTTAATAGAATTTTTTGTTGAACTGCTGCAATTATTATTGAACCGATATCAAAACCTACGATTGACCTTGCTGACGCTTTACCAGTATCACCATCAATAGAAATAATAATAACCGGTTTATTAAATTTATCTTTCAATCTAGAAGCAACTATACCTATAACCCCCTCATGCCAATTTTTGCCGCTCAAAATTAATACAGGATCATTTGAATTATTTTTTGTCTCCTTTAAAATTTTTTGCAACAATTCTTTTTCAAGAAGTTGTCTTTCTTTGTTATAATGATCTAATTCTGTGGCTAACTTAAAAGTGTCTTTTGGATCTTTATTTAACAATAAATTTGCACCATGTGAGCATTTTCCAACTCTACCCCCAGCATTTATTCTAGGTCCAAGTAAATAACCGATGTGGTAAGTTGAGGGATTTGTTTCAATTTTACAAATATCTAATAAAGTTTTTAAACCTAAATTTTTTTTTAACTTAATTATTTTAAGACCTTGTTTAACTATTGCTCTATTTAAACCTGTTAAAGGCACAACATCACAAATAGTTCCTAAAGAAACTAGATCCAGGTAATTTATTAAATTTGGCTCATTAAGATTATTTTCTTTAAACCAATTTAAAGTTCTTAATTCTTTATTCATAGACACTAAAAACATAAAAGAAACACCTGCAGCACATAAATATTGCATATTTGATTCATCGTCTAATCTATTAGGATTAACGATGGAAAAAGCTTTAGGTAAATTAATTTCAGATTGATGATGGTCAAGAACTATAACATCAACATTATTCTTTTTTGCATATTCTATGGGTTCAAAGGATAATGTTCCACAATCGACTGTAAAAATTATTTTTATATTATTTTTTATAAAATTATCAAAACTTTTAATTGAAGGCCCATAACCTTCTTGTTTTCGATCTGGTATATAAATTTCATAATTGAGGTTCAACTCAGAAAAATAATTTCCTAATAAAGCAGTTGATGTTGCTCCATCAACATCATAATCACCAAAGATTCCAATCTTCTCATTATTTTTGATGGCATCTATCATTCTATTAGTAGATTTACTCATATCTAATAAAATATTAGGGTTAGGTAAAAAATTTTTAATTGATGGATTTAGAAAAGAATTTATTTCTTTTTTGTTAATTTTTCTAATAGATAAAAGTTTAGCTGTTATTTCATCTAATAAAAAATTTTCTTTAATGTAAGTTAAATCTTCTTGATTAAATTTTTTGAGAATCCAATTTTTTCCACTTATAGAAGATGTGGTCATTTATTATAAATATTAGTAACTGATTTAATTATATTTTGACTTTTATGAAGAGTAAAAGTATTTACTTCAAACTCATTGCCCAAATCCTTAACGCCTCTAGCTAAATCACCAGAAGTAACTCCAGTAGCACAAAAAATTACATCTCCTTTTACCATATCTTCAATATTATATTTTTTTTGAAAATCTGTTATCCCAAGTTTTTTTGCTCTTAATTTTTCTTCTTCGTCTAATACTAACCTACCTTGTATTTGGCCTCCATAACAAGATAAAGCTGCAGCTACTACAACGCCCTCAGGCGCCCCACCTGTACTGTAATAAATATCGTTAAGAGGATTTTTTCCAATTACGCTGAGGGCTCCTGCTATATCCCCGTCAGTTATATAATTAATATTTACGTTTAATTTGTTCAATTCATTTACAATATGATCGTGTCGTGGTCTTTTTAAAACACAAGCACAAAGATCTGAAATTTTTTTATTTTTAGCTTTTGCTAGAAGCTTAATATTTTCTTCAACACCATTATCAATGTCCATTAAATTTTTTGGTAAATTTGATCCAATTACGATCTTCTCCATATAAGTATCTGGAGCAGACAGTAATCCTCCTTTTTCAGAGATGGCTAAAACAGAAAAAGCATTTGGCTCACCATTAGCAGTAAATTTTGTTCCTTCTAATGGGTCAACTGCTATATCAAATTTTGGACCATTAAGTGTTCCAAGTTTTTCCCCAATATATAACATTGGTGCTTCATCCATTTCTCCCTCACCAATTACAACAGTGCCATCCATATTTATTTTATTTAACTCTCTTCTCATTGGGTCAACTGCCCCCTTGTCTGCAGCGATTTTGTCTTTTTTTCCAATAAATTTTGATGCACCAATAGCAGCTTTCTCAGTAACTTTAGTAAATAGTTTTAAAAATTTCTTATCAATCGCCATTTAATTATCGTCGATTCTAATTAATTTTGGTTTTGATTTGATAAAATTCTTTTTACTTATTTCTTTAATAATTTTATTTAAAGATTTGTTTCTGCAGTTATGAGTAATTACAATAATAGAAGAGGACTTTTTGTTTTTATCTGGATTCTGAACTAATCTTTTTATTGATACTTTGTTCATCGAAAAAATATTTGTTATATTGGATAAAACTCCAGGTTTATCTACTACTTCAAAACGTAAATAAGCTGAAAAAAACATATCGTCTATTTTTGCAAATTTAAGATTTTTTCTTTCTTTATTTGATAAAGAGAATGGAAATTTGATATTACCCCTTAAAATAGAAGAGATATCAGATACTAATGCAGACGTTGTAGCTGCAGCGCCGGCACCTTCACCTTGGATAATACTTTGACCAACTGGCTTACCATCAATAATAACAGCATTTAGAACACCATCTATTCCAGCAACATATGAGTCTTTTTTGATTAATGTAGGATGAACTCTTTGATAAATTTTGTTATTTATTAATTCAGCAAAACCCAATAACTTAATTTTGTATCCAAGCTTATTAGCATTATCTATGTCAGTTTTATCTATGTCTTTAATTCCTTCAACATAAATATTATCATTAAGAAATGAATTAAAACATAACGATGATAAAATTTTTAATTTTGAAGAAACATCATCTCCATTTAAATCAGCTGTTGGATTAGATTCAGCATAACCTTGATTTTTTGCATCGAAAAGGACTTCACCAAAATTTTTATTCTTTTTGTCCATTGAAGAAAGTATATAATTAGATGTTCCATTAAAAATTCCATAAATTTTTAAAATTTTATTTGCAATTAATCCTTCTTTTAAAGATCTAATTATTGGGACTCCACCACATACGGAAGCTTCGAATTCAAGATTAACTTTATTTTTTTCAGCAATTTTTGCCAACTCATCACCGTATTTTGCTATTAATGCTTTATTAGCTGTTACAACATGTTTTTTATTTTTTAACGCATTAAAAACTAAATTTTTAGCGGCTCCCTCAGATCCACCAATTAATTCAACTATTAAGTCAACATCCTTTTTTTTTGTAGAGTCTAGATAATTTTTTAACCATTGTTTCTTTTTAATTTTGATATTTCTTTTCTTTTTTTTATTTTTTGCAGCTACATATTTTATTATTGGCAAACAGTTATTTTTCTCTGTTAAAATCTTTTTATTATCATTTAAATATTTAAATAAATAACTTCCTATATTACCTAGACCAATTATTGCTATATTTAGTTTTTTCATTTTAAAATTATTGTCTAATTGTTATATCTGGAAACTTTTTTTTCTTTCCTTGTTGTCTTAAATATTTAGATATTTCATCAATACTACATTTTTGAATAATTGTGCAAATATCAGTTACATCACTTTGTTTTTTTCGAAGACTAATATTTTTTTGATTAGCATCTTTTAAAACTATTGATTTATTTTCACGTTTGTCAATTTTTTTATTTTTATTAATCGTTTTATTTGTAATTATTTTTTTATGTTTGTTTAACTTTAAATCTTCTTTAATTTTACTAATCTCATCATTAGTTAAAACTTTCAAATTGTTATTAGTAATATTTTTTGAGATAATTTTAACTTCTCTTTTTCCTTCTTTATTGTTTTCAAGATTTAACTCCACTAAATCTATTTCATTGTCTTTTTTATTATTAATAATTTTAACTTCTATAGATAGATTCTTTTCAAAATATTGTTCCGCCTCCATTTTATTAATGCAAATATGATCGCCACAAATTAATACTGTCTTTGGTTTATTGCAGCTTACAAGTAATAAAAGAATGATTAAATAAAAAATCTTCATTTTAAAGCTAAATCCTCAGGAAAATTGTAAATTAAATTCATGTTCTGTATTGCTTGTCCAGATGCTCCTTTGACTAAATTATCGATCGCTGCAATTAAGATTATCTTATTTCTTATTCTTGTCTCACAAACTGATATCTCGCAATTATTAGTGTTCAACACATTTCCAGAACCTAGAGGTTCATTTAATTTTAATATTTTTACAAATTTTGATTTTTTGTAATAAGTTTTTAATTCATTTCTTAATTTATTTGCAGTTATGCCTCTTTTAGTATTTAGGTATATTGAAGATAATATACCTCTAAAAGTAGGAAGTAAGTGAGGATTAAAAGAAAAATTTAATTTTTTTTGTGTAAGTTTAAAAATCTGTTGATCAATTTCACAAATATGTCTGTGGAATTTTGTATTATAAGCATAAGTTGAAGAAAATAAATTTTTGTGTGTAAATTTTTTTTCTAAATTTTTTCCAGCACCTGAAAAACCTGATTTAGAATCAATCGTTATATTATCAAACTTAATCAAATTTTTCTTTAATAATGGCATCAGAGGTAATTGTATAGAAGTAGGATAGCATCCTGGATTAGAAATTATTCTAAATCTATTAATTTTTTTTTCATTGAGCTCTGGAATTGAGTAGAAAGCATGTTTAATTAAATCTTTTGCTTTATGTTTTATATTATAATTTTTTTCAAATAATTTTATGTTATCTATTCTAAAATCAGCAGATAAGTCTATAAATTTGAGATTTTTATATTTAAAGTTTTTTTTTATAAGCTTCTGGGCCTCGCCATTTGGTAATGATAGGAAAACTAAATCAAGAATTTTCCAATTAATTTGTTTCACAGAAGATAAATTTGGTAATTTTTTTTTAATTCTTTTGTCAAAAAAATTAATTTTTTTTCCTAAATTTTTAGTAGCACATAAATTTTTAATATTGACCTTTGGATGCTTAGAAAGCATTAAAATCAAATCTAAACCGGTATATCCAGTTGCACCAATAACAGCTACATTTATTTTGTTATTAATAGACATAAAGTCTTATATCATCCTCACAGTTAATAGTTAAATCTAATCGATTATCTCTTAGAAAATTGAAAGCTTCTTCTTGCTTTCCTATGACCGTATTTTTTACGCTCAACAACACGAGAGTCTCTGGTGGTAAGTTTGTCTTTTTTTAAATTTTTCTTTAAATTTTCATCATGAGAGATAAGTGCTTTTGAAATACCAAGAATAATTGCACCCGCTTGCCCGGATAAACCTCCACCTTTTACTGAACATTTAACATCATAATTTGACGCTACCTCAGAGATCTCTAAAGGTCTTGTTACGATTATTTGATGAACCGGTCTTTTAAAATACTGATTCATTTTCAATCCATTGACATGAATATTTCCTGATCCTTTTTTTACCCAAACTTTTGCAATAGATCTCTTTCTTCTCCCAGTTGCATATTTGCTGTCCTTAAAATCTAATTTAATTTTTTTAGGTTTTATAGATGATTGATTAACATTTTCCATTATCTCGTTATATTCCTCTTATTTAATTTCTCAAATTCAATAATCTTTGGTTTTTGAATCTCATGTGGATGTTTTTCACCATTATAAATTTTTAGTTTTGTTAATTGTTTTTTTGCTAGTGGTCCTCCAGGCAACATTCTCTTCACTGCTAATTTTAAAATATCCTCTGTTTTGTTCTTTTCCTTTAAAATTGCTGGTGTTGTTTCTTTAATACCACCCGGGTGACCAGTGTGTTTGTAATATTTTTTATTTATAATTTTTTTTCCAGTGAATTTTATTTTATCTATGTTTGTGACAATCACAAAATCACCATTATCAATATGTGGATTGAATGTTGGTTTATTCTTACCTCTTAAAACTTTTGATATGAATGCAGCTAATCTACCGACTGCAACGTTCTGTGCATTGATAATATACCAGTCTTTTTTAATTTCTTTCTTTTTAATAAATGGTGTCATAATAATGGGCGATAAATACAAAGATTGGGTAGTAAAGTCAATTTATTTAGATCTAAAATAATATAGATTTAATGCGCTAAAAACCAGCAACACACTTGTAATCTGATGCGCAGAAGCCAAATAAATATTTAGTCCGCTAACAAGAGTGCTAATTCCTAACATTGCTTGAATAATTAAGACAATGATCACTAATTTTAATGGTTTAAATAAAGATAAGACTCTATTTCTATAAATATAAATAGATAGAAAAAAGACATATATAATTAATACATAAGCTAAATTACGATGATAAAACTGCACTAAAGAATGATTTTCAAATTCAATTAAATTATTAATTTTTATTGCTGATAAATCATTTGGAAAAAAATTATCTCCCATTAGAGGCCAGGTTTGATAAATTTTTCCTGCGTCCAAACCAGAAACAAAAGCTCCAATCAAAATTTGAGCATAAATAATTAAAATTAGAATTTGAAATGGTAAAATTTTATTTGAAATTTTGAAGAAAATTTTTTCTTTATTGTGCTTTAAATTTTTAATTAACCAATAAATCATCGAAATAATAAGAATTGCGGTTATTAAATGTATTGAGAGTCTGTAATGACTCACGGTTACATCATTAATAAGTCCACTCTTTACCATATACCAACCAACAACACCCTGAAAAACAATCAATGAAAAAATTAAAAAACATATATTCATATGACTTTTTTTAATTTTTCTTGAAAAATAAAAATAAACTAGAGGTATTAAAAAAAATAAACCGATAAATCTTGCTAGAATTCTATGAAAATATTCCCAATAAAAAATAATTTTAAACTCATTTAATGACATATCAAAATTTAATAGTTTATACTGAGGTATCTGCTTGTATAAATCAAAATATTCATCCCAAGACTTTTGACTGAGAGGTGGCATTATTCCTTTAAATAATTCCCATTCGGTTATTGAAAGACCTGAATTAGTAAGTCTTGTTAACCCCCCGACTATAATTATAAAAAAAACAAGTACTAAAGTTATATTCAGCCAATAATAAAATAAACTGATTATTTTCTTCTCATTTTGATACATAATTTGTAATATATCTCCAAAATATTAATCTTAAATTTTTTTATTGTCGCGATGGTAAATAAAAACATACTTAAAATAAGAAAAAAATTAGATAAACTAGACGATAGTTTGTTAAATATAATAAAAAAAAGATCATCACTAGTTGATTTGGTAATTAAAAACAAAAAATTTAAAAAAGATATTGTCGATAAAAAAAGAATTTCGATAATATTAAATAACATTAAGAGAAAATCTAAACTAAAGAAGATAGATCATAAAATTACACGAAAAATATGGAAATCAATGATACAAGCTTTTATTGATTACGAGTTTAGAAATTTCAAAAAAAAATGATTATTTAATGATTATTTACTGTGTGGAGGAAGTTTTTTTTCAATAAAAAATTCGTGTTTACGTGTATTGGGATTATATTTTTTTAATTTAAGTTTTTCTTTAGCTTTCTCACCCTTTGTTGGTTTTTTTGCATAATATATGAATTTACTATCTGGGTTACTTTCCGGAACCATTCGAACTTTAAGATGAGTTTTTTTTGCCATTTTTTTTTAGTTTGTTAATTTTGTCTAATATTGTTTTGCTCTTAATTTTTAATTTATAATAATTAGCTTTTAAACTATACGCATCATAGCCGTCAAGTTTATTTGTATTAGAATTTATTAATTTTTTTACACCAGAAATAGTCATGCCTTTGTTTTTAAGTAAGAATTTTATAATTTTAATTAATTCTACTTGTTTTTCAGAATAGTATCTTTGATTGTTAATTTTTTTAGGTTTTATTTCCTTAAATTCTTTTTCCCAATATCTTAATATATGATTAAGTGGTTTTTTTGAGACTGGGTCTACTAAATCTAAAATTCTAGACATTTCTGAAATATTGATTAACTTTGTCATATTAATTTTTCTAAGCTTTTAATAATTTTTCTTGAGGGAGAAAAAATTACAGTTTTTCTAGAAGAAATAATATATTCTTTTTTTGTTTTTGGATTTCTTCCTATTCGTTCATTTTGGAAAATAATTTTAAACACACCAACATTTTTAAGATTAAAATTACCTAAAATTATTTGCTTTGTTAAAATTTTTAAGAAATCCTCTAGAAGTTTTTTGGAATAACTTTTTGAATACCCAGTTTTTTTGCTTAAGTTTTTAATTAAATCAATTTTTTTCAATTTATCAGGTATTAATTTTTGAATGTTTTAAATTTTTTTTAATTTCGGACATCAAATTTCCTTTGATAATTTTATAACATAAATCTATTGAGTGATAAAAACCAACGTGATCTATACCTCCGTGACTTTTTACTACTGGTCCATTTAAACCTAAAAAAATTGCGCCATTATATTTTCTTGGATCTAACTTTTCTTTAAATTTCTTAAGGGAAAAAAAAGAAAAAATTATCGATAATTTTGATAGAGAACTTTTTAAATTGTTAGTGATAAACTTTGCAGTTCCTTCTGCAGTTTTAAGAGCAACATTTCCAGTAAAACCATCAGTAATAATTACATTAGAGTCTCCATTCATTATATTGTTGCCCTCTATATAACCATTATAAATAAAGTTATCATCATTACTTAACTCTTTTAATCTCTGCGATGCTTTTTTCAACATTTCTGTTCCTTTAATTTCTTCTGAACCAACATTAAGTAAAGATACTTTTGGTTTTTCATTTGGAACTAATGATTTGTATAGTGCAGAACCCATTTCTGCAAAATCAATAAGGTTTTGCTCATTGCATTCAATATTGGCTCCTAAATCTAAAACCACATTAAGACCTTTTTCATTAGGCCACAATCCTGCTAAAGCTGGTTTATTTATCTCATTCATCATTTTTAAAATCATTCTTGATATGACTAATAAAACACCTGTATTTCCTGCGGATAAGCTTATATCTGATTTGCCTTCTAATTGATGTTGAATGCAATTCCACATACTAGTATTTTTTGAATTTTTAACAGCAGTCAAAGGAGTTTCTTCATCTGAAACTACAGTTTCTGAATTTATTATATTAATAGAATCAGATTGGATTTTGTATTTTGAAAGTTTTTTCAAAATTTCATTATTTTTACCAAAAATATTTAAAACAAAATCATTTTTAGATTTATTTTTATCTATAAAAATTCCAATACCTTTAATAGTTTTGTCTGGAGAATTGTCTCCACCCATTGCATCTATTGCAATAGAAATTTTTTTTGACATAAATCTTAATTAAATATCTAGAATCTTTTTTCCGTTATAAAAACCAGATTTTAAATCTATATGATGAGAAAGTTTATATTCACCAGTTTTTTTATCTTCAACAATATTTACAGCCGTGAGCTTATGATGAGATCTTCTCATTTTTTTTTTTGAAACAGATGTTTTTCTTTTGGGTACAGCCATAACTAATTTTTAAATTTTATAGCATCTTCTATCATATTTTCGTTGGATAATTCAAAGCAAAACTTGTAAAAATTGATTAAATAACTCTCAAAATTATTAAATTCTTGACTTTTTTGATTCTTAAAATCAACAAAATACTTAAAAAGTAACTTGTGATTAATCTTTATATCATTTCCTTCACCGTTATCAATTTTTAACAATATATCATATAAAATTTTGTTTAAATCTTTCATCTTTTTATTTACCGAAACATCACCAAAACCAAGTTCTCTTAGATTATTTTCAATATGATAAAAAACTCCATCATAAGAGTCCTGGCTAAACTTATAACCTTTTTTTTTTGAAATAATCAATAAGATTGCAAAATGAACAAACATTAGATAAATACGTACTTCAAATAAGTCTTTTAATTTGACTTCTTTATAAAAAAAAAATATTTCTAGATAAAGTAATTAATGTATTATACAAAATTGTATCATGATTTTTAAACATACATATTTTAAATATTCGTTATTATTAATTTTTTTTATTTTAATTAGCTGCAAATTACAAGACCCATTAAATAATCATGGAATTAATTTTTTAAAAAATAGATCCGAAAAATTGATAGTAAATAAATCCAATAAAAATGATGTTATAAAAGTAATAGGTCAACCGCATTCTAGATCTATTAATAATGAAAATGAGTGGTTTTTTATTGAGAGAACTCTTACAAAAGGAGAATATCACAAACTTGGTAAGAATGTGTTAAAGGCAAATAATATCTTAGTTTTAAATTTTAACAAATATGGAATTTTAGAAAAGAAAACATTCTTAGAAAAAGAAGATAAAAATGAAGTAAAGTTCTCAAAAAAAGTTACTAATAATGAACTTACAAAAAAAAGTTTCGTTGAAAGATTTTTGTCTAGTATTAGAACTAAGATGTACGGTCAAAGATAATTGATTTTTAATGAGCGATGACGGCAAGTAACAATAAAGCCACAATATTAGTTATTTTTATCATCGGATTCACAGCTGGACCTGCTGTATCTTTGTAAGGGTCACCAACTGTATCACCAGTGACAGCTGATTTATGAGCCTCAGAACCTTTTCCACCAAAATTACCATCCTCGATATATTTTTTTGCATTATCCCAAGCTCCACCACCTGCAGTCATGGAAACAGCTACAAATAAACCGGTTATTATGACTCCTAACAACATTGCGCCAAGTGAAGATAGTGCTGCTTCCATACCACCTATTTGCAATATAATAAAATATAAAATTACAGGTGATAAAACTGGTAAAAGCGAAGGAACAATCATTTCTTTTATTGCTGCTTTAGTTAAAAGATCAACTAATCTTCCATAATCAGGTTTTCTCTTTCCTCTCATAATGCCGGGTATTTTTTTAAACTGTCTTCTTACCTCAATTACTACTGCGCCTCCAGCTCTACCTACAGCTTGCATACCCATAGAACCAAATAGATAAGGAAGCATACCGCCAATTAATAATCCTGCAACAACAAAAGGATTTGATAAATCAAATGTTACGTTAACACCTTCAAGTGCTGAGCCTTTTACTTTAGAAAAATATTTTATATCTTCTGTATAAGCTGCAAAAAGAACTAATGCGCCTAATCCAGCCGAACCGATCGCATATCCTTTTGTAACAGCCTTTGTAGTATTTCCTACCGCATCGAGCGCGTCTGTAGTTTTTCTTACATTTTTTGGTAGTTTAGACATTTCTGCAATACCGCCAGCATTATCTGTAACTGGACCATAAGCATCAAGTGCTACTACCATTCCAGTAAGAGCCAACATAGATGTTACTGCTATTGCAATTCCAAATAATCCAGCTAAACTATTTGTATATAAAATTCCTGCTACAATTATCAAAGCAGGAATCGCTGTAGCTTCCATTGAAATAGCTAAACCTTGAATTACGTTTGTCCCATGTCCTGTTGTTGATGATCGAGCAACAGTTTTGACTGGTCTATAATTAGTACCAGTATAATATTCGGTAACCCAAATAAGCAATCCAGTAATGACAAAGCCTACAACACCGCAAATATATAAATCTAAACCTGTAAAAATAGCACCAGCATTATTGTTATAAGTGCTATTAATTCCTACAACTGAGTTTGTTACTGGATACATAATTATTAAAGATGTAATAGCTGTTACAATAAAGCCTTTATATAAAGCTCCCATAATATTTTTGCTTTTACCAAGTTTTACAAACCATGTTCCTATGATGGAGGTTAATATACATGCGCCACCTATAGCTAATGGGTAAATCATTAAATTATAATCTTGAGGAGAAAAAATTGATGCTAAGACCATTGTTGCTACAATCGTAACTGCATAAGTTTCAAATAAGTCTGCAGCCATTCCGGCACAATCACCTACATTATCTCCAACATTGTCTGCAATTACAGCAGGATTTCGCGGATCATCTTCTGGTATACCTGCTTCAACTTTTCCAACTAAATCGGCTCCAACGTCAGCTCCTTTAGTAAAAATTCCACCTCCAAGTCTAGCAAAAATAGAAATAAGTGATGCTCCAAAACCTAATGCAACTAAAGCATTGATAATTTCTCGATTATCTACATTTAAATTTATAAGAATTATATAATAAAAAGTTATTGCTAATAAAGCTAAACCTGCAACTAGTAAACCTGTTATCGCTCCTGATTTAAAAGCAATAGTTAAACCAGACTGTAAACTTTTTCTTGCCGCTTCTGCAGTTCTTACATTTGCCTTAACAGATATTAACATTCCAACATAACCCGCAACTCCAGATAAAAAAGCTCCAATAAAATAGCCAATACCAACAAGGAAGCTGAAAAAATAAGTTACTATTGCAAGGACTATGATACCAACTATTGCAATAGTCTTGTATTGTCTATTTAAATAAGCCTTTGCTCCAATTTGTATAGCTTCAGCTATCTCTTGCATTCTTGAGTTTCCAGCGCTGGAGGAAATTATTTGCCCAGAAAGTAAATAGCTGTAAGCAACAGCTAACACTCCAATAAAAGAAATTAGATATAGTAATTCTAAATAATTTATCATTTTATAAAGCGCATAAATGCCAAATTAATGTTAAAAACGCAAGCTAAACTTGATTAAAAGTAACAATTTTTACTAATCTTTTCTTATTTCCTTAGCAATTTTATCTAGAATTGCGTTTAAATAACCAATTTGAATTTTCTCAAGAAAATGTTCTGATGCAGTTAAATATTCATTGATTATAACCTTTTTAGGTGTTCCATGTTTAAACATAAGCTCAAATACGGCAGCAAATAATATAATTTTTAATAACTTATCTGTTTTATCTAGATTTATATCTTCTGATAAATGTGAATTTACAGTTTCTTCAATTAATTCAGACCTTTCTAGGGTACCTGTAACAACATCTTTTATAAATTTTTTATATTGACTTTTAGGAAAGACAATTAACTCATCTGAATTCATTAAGGAGTTATAAAGTTTTTGAATAACTTTGACTCTTGGTGTGTGGTTATTTAATTTTTTTTGGCTCATTCTTTAAAATAGATATGACCGCATTTGCTGCCTCAGATCCTTTATTTGGCTTTCTACTTATTGAACTTTTGCTTCTCTCAGTAGCTTGCTTTAAACTAAATGCAGTAATAATTCCATTACCAATTGGTTTATTAAAAGAAACAGACAGATTTAGAATTTGATTAAATGTAGATGAACATATTAGGTCAAAATGAGGTGTTTGACCTTTAATCAAACAACCTAGTGCTACAAAACCATCAAATTTATTAATGTTTTTTCTTATCGCTATTGGTATTTCATACACACCTGGTACTTCTAAAATGCTAGTCTTTAACTTTGAATGGAGTAACTTTTTCTTAGCTTTTAGGACTAAATTACTTGAAATGTTTTTGTAATAATTAGAATTTATTATTAAAACTTTTTTCATTTTATAATCACTTGTTTTGTTATTTTTAAACCAAAACCTTCAAGTCCAATAATTTTTTTTTTACTTCTTGAGATTAGTATCATATTTCTTACATTAAGGTCTTTTATTATCTGAGCACCAATACCATAGTATCTTAATGTATTAATATTATTATCACTGATAATATTGTTATTAATTATTAAAAGCAAAAAATTCTTATGTTTCATTAAAATTTTTAAGTTTTTTTTAATATCATTATTTTTTAAAATATTCTTATTTTTTATTTTGCTTGAAAGAACTCTTACAGGTATAGATTTTTTTTTATTTAATTTTCCTTTAGCAATTACAAAATTTATATTCTTATCTAATTTATTTTTATAATAATACACATTTACTTTTCCTGTCTTTTTAATAGAAAAAATTTTTGATGAAACTCTATTAACTAATTTTTCATACTTAATACGGTATGAAATTAAATCTTCTATGGATGCCAACTTTATTTTATGTTTTTTTGAAAATTTATATAAATCATTAAGTCTTGCCATTCTTCCATCCTCATTCATTACCTCACATATTACTGCACTAGGATTTAATTTAGATAATTTAGAAATATCTACCGAGGCTTCGGTATGACCCGCTCTTTCCAGAACTCCACCATTTCTTGCTACAAGGGGAAAAACGTGTCCAGGAGATACTATATCATTTTTTTTAACTTGAGGATTAATAGCCACCTTAATTGTCTTTGCCCTATCATGAGCAGAAATCCCGGTAGTTATGCCTTTTTTTGCCTCTATAGAAACTGTAAATGCCGTTTGCATTCTAGATTTATTTATTGAGGACATTAACGGTAATTTCAAATTATCTACTTGTTTTTTAGTTAAAGCTAAGCAAATTAATCCTCTTCCATGTTTAGCCATAAAATTAATTCTTTTAGAATTACATTTGGAGCCTGGTATTATTAAATCCCCTTCATTTTCTCTATTTTTGTCATCTACCAATATAAACATTTTACCTTTTCTGGCATCTTTAATAATTGACGAAATTTTTGAAAATTTATTTTTAGGCATTTAATTAGAATATTTATATATATATTTACTTAATATATCTAATTCAACGTTTACTAAGCTATTATTTTTTAAATACTTAAGGTTTGTAAGTTTTAAAGTATGAGGAATAACATTTACTTCAAAAAAATTGTGGTAAACTTTTGAAATAGTAAGAGAAACTCCATTCAATGAAATAGATGCTTTTTCAATTAAGTATTTGTTTAATTTTGTATCTAAAATTTTGAATTTAATAAGCCAAGTTTTATCTACAAAAATAATTTTTTTAACTTTTGCAATTGTGTCAACGTGTCCTTGTGTAAAGTGTCCAGAAATCTTTTGACCAAAAATTAAAGATTTTTCTAAATTAATTTTTTGATTAATTCTAAGGTATTTAAAATTTGATCTTTTTAATGTTTCATTTGAAATATAAAAAAAAATCATATTTCTTGATATTTTTTCAATTGTTAAACATACACCATCACACGAAACTGAGGACCCAATATCTTTTTTTTTAAAATGAACATCAGTTTGTACTCCTATATAAATACTTTTTTTACGTCTTTTAATATTTTTGACTATTCCCTTATTATAGATAATTCCATTAAACATAATTAAAATTCTTTTTTTAAAAGTTTATCACCATTTAAATTAATTGTTAGCCGTTTAGGAGAGGTTTTTTTAAGATACCAATTTGAATTGTTGTTTTTTCCATATTTCCCTAATTTATTATTGCTTTGAAAAATATATAGCTCATTAAGTAACTTATTTTTAAGCAGATAATTAAGAAAAGTTAATCCTGTTTCAACCAATAGTCTTGAATAACCCATTTTATAAATTTTTTTACTAAGAAGATTAAAATCTTCCTTTTTATTTAGAGAGTTTATAAAAATAATTTTATATCCCATCTTTTTGAAAAGAAATGTTTTATTTGAATTTTTTTTTAAAGTTACTATGAAAGTATTTCTTTTATTTAATAAACTATTTAAGAATAATTTTTTTTTAAGTCTTAAATTTAAATCAATGATAAATAAATCAGGTTTATTAGGTTTTAAACCTTCGATCCTACAATTTAGTAATGAATTATCAAGATTAATTGATTTTGATGTAGATAAAATACAATCGTATTTATACCTTAATAGATGAACACATTTCCTAGATAATTTATTAGTAATCCATTTATTTTTTTTATTTACTGTTTGATAGTCCTTAGAAATAGCAATTTTTGCTGCTATAAGAGGAATAGATTTTTTTTTATTTAAAAAATAACCTTTGTAAAAATTATTATAATTGTTAATTTTTAATAATTTAACCTTAATACCTTTTTTAGTTAAAATTTTTTTAGACTTTTTAAATGTTCTTAAATCTGGATCGTAAGAAGCAAAAAAAACTTCTTTGATTTTTTTTTTTATAATAATATTTACACAAGGGGGTGTTTTACCATGATGTGTGCAGGGTTCTAAAGTGCTGTATAGTGAAGCTCCAGAACAGTTATTTAATTTATTCAAAGCATTAAATTCAGAATGAGGTCTACCGCTAACAGAGGTCACACCAGAAGAAATAACGCTACCATCTTTTACAATTATAGAACCTACAGACGGGTTTGTGCCTGTAAGACCAATGTTCTTCTCTGCTAAATGAAATGCAAGATTAAGATAATATTTATGATTTTTTGTCATCTAAATTGCCTACAAACTGTTCAAAATCTTTAGCCTCTTTAAATTTTCTGTAAACAGAGGCAAAACGAACGTAGGCAACTGTGTCTAAGTATTGTA
>MDTG01010489.1_pt1 | contig 16629 bp, 5 predicted proteins | sample 811421 | NCBI WGS metagenome assembly MDTG01 (sample SAMN05326645, study PRJNA326480) | marine metagenome | isolation source: seawater | place: Pacific Ocean: South East | collected 2011
GCCCCGCGGCGAGGGCATGGCGAAGGCGCGGCCGGCGAGCCAGTCGAAGATCTCCGTCACGTCCTCCCGCTCGAGCATGGCCGCGAGGAGCGGCGCCGTGAGCCGCTGCACCAGCGCCGCCGCGTGGAGCGCCCGCGCGTGGTCCGGCGTCGGCGCCTCCCGCACCAGGGCGTCGGCGAGCCGCGTCAGCACGCCGGCGACCTGGGACTCGCGGAGCTCCTCCAGGCCCGCCGTGCTCTGCGCGAGGAGCGCGAGGGCGAGCGGCCAGCCCGCCGAGGCCTCGACGATCTGCTCGTGGAGCGCCTCGTCGACCTCCTGCCGCGCGAGGTAGGTGCGGCACGCCGCCTCCGAGAGCGGCTCGAGCCGATGCTGGGTCGCGAGCGCGCGCCAGCCCCGGTCGTTCACCCACGGCGGCGAGAGCGGCCGGCGGCCCAGCGTCACCACGCGCGCGTGGTCCGGGAGGCTCGGCAGGAAGCTCTCGCGCAGCCAGCTCTCGAGGGCGCCGAGGGCGCCGAGCGAATCGAGGATCAGGAGATCCCACGGACCGGCGAGGGCGTCGCTCAGGCTGGCGAGCGAGCCGCGCGCGTCGAGGGCGTCCACGAGCCGCACGGCGTGACCGCTCTCGCGCGCCCGCGCCGCCAGCGCGCGACCCACCGTGCTCTTGCCCATGCCCGCGGGGCCGTGCACGTGCAGCAGCCGACGCGTCGGGTGCTCCAGGAGGGCGAGCCCGGCCTCCAGGGCGTCCTCGCGCCCGACGAAGGTCCGCGCGCGCTCGGTGCGGAGGCGCGCCCCCCAGCTCCCCTCGCTCTTCGACCCCATCGGCCGGAACCTACCATCGCGCCGAGGCCCCACCGTCGGTGCTCGCCCCGACGGTGTTCGGCGATTCCGAACGCGGGAGCGGACCTCCGAGCGTCGCAGCCGAACGCCACCCGATTCGGACCGGGAATCGGGGCCCGTCTCCGACACCGAGCGCCATCTCGTGGGGCCCGCGCGGTGGACGCGAGCCCCCGAGCATGCGCGAAGCGCCTCCGTCGCGGGTAGGGTGCGCGCGTGGCGGAGCTCACGACCGAGGCCCTCGAGGCGCACGCGCGGACGCTCTCGGCGCATCGCGAGTCCTTCGTGCACGCCCCCGGGGAGACGATCCGCCCGGCGGGCTCGGCGGCCGCGGCCGAGCAGGAAGCCCTCGCCTGGCTCGCGCGCTTCGAGGCGTCCCGGGGCGACGCGCTGAGCCTCGGCGAGCGTCTCGGCTCCGGCGGCATGGGGGTCGTGCGCGAGGCCCGGCAGGAGGCGCTCGGGCGCGCGGTCGCGGTCAAGACGCTCCGCGCGGACATGCGCGATCCGGCGCACGTCGTCCGCCTGCTCCGGGAGGCGTGGATCACCGGCGCCCTCGAGCACCCCAACGTCATCCCGGTCCACGCCCTGACGGTCGACGGGGAGGGCGCCCCGCAGGTCGTGCTCAAGAAGGTCGAGGGCGAGCCCTGGTCCTCGCTCCTCGCCGATCCGGAGCGCCTGCCCACGGAGGCCGCGCGCCGCGACCCGCTCGACTGGCACCTCGGCGTCCTCCGCTCCGTCTGCAACGCGCTCGCCTTCGCTCACTCGCGCGGCATCCTCCATCGCGACGTCAAGCCGGAGAACGTCCTCGTCGGCCCCTTCGGCGAGGTGTACCTGGCGGACTGGGGCATCGCCGTCGGCCTCCCGGGGCGCGTCGGCGGCCGCATCCCCACGCAGGCGGAGTCGGACGCGCTCGCGGGGACGCCTGCCTACATGGCGCCGGAGATGGTCCGCGGGGCGCCGGTCGACGAGCGCACGGACGTCTACCTGCTCGGCGCCACGCTCCACGAGATCCTCGCCGGGGCGCCGCCGCACGCGGGCCAGGGCATGCTCGCCATGCTCGGCAGCATCCTCACCACCGTTCCCGAGCCGCCCCCGGGCGCGCCGCCGGAGCTCGCGGAGGTGTGCCGCCGCGCGCTCGACCCCGAGCCGGCCGAGCGCTTCCCCAGCGTCGACGCCTTCGCCGAGGCCCTCGACGCCTTCCGCGCGCACCGCGTCGCGAGCCGGCTCGCGGAGGAGGCCGACGCGCGCCTCCAGGAGCTGCTCGCGCACCTCGAGCGCGACGGGGGGAAGGGCGACTCCGGCGAAGGGGACCGCGGCGGGGGAGACAGTGGCGAAGGAGACAGTGGCGAGGGAGACACCGGGGAGCGCGACGCCGTCCAGCGGGCCTTCGGCGCATGCCGCTTCGGCTACCTGAGCGCCCTGGAGGTCTGGCCCGGGAGCGAGCGGGCCCGGGCGGGGCTCGCGCGCGCCCTCGAGGCGATGATCGGCGCGCACCTCGATCGAGGCGACGCCGCCGCCGCCGCCGCCCTCGCCGCCGAGCATCCGGACCTGCCTCCGCCCCTCGGCGCGCGTCTGGAGGAGGCGCGCGCGGAGCGCGAGCGCGAGCAGGCGATGCTCGAGGCCGTGCGCCGCGAGCAGCGGGAGATGGATCCGCGCATCGGCCGGGGGCGGCGCCTCGCCTTCGCGCTCACCCTCGGGACCCTCTTCGCGATCGCGCCCGTCGCCGGCGGCCTCCGGACCCAGGTCTTCGGCGTGCCCCAGGAGCCGCGCGAGCTGCTCTTCTGGCCCTCCTTCGGCCTCGTCGTCGCCCTCGTCGCCGGCGCCCGCTGGCGGCGCACCCTCGTGGCGACCCGGCTGAACCGCCGCCTCATGGGGACCCTGATCTTCGCCATGGCGCTCCTGCTCGCCTTCCACCTCGGCGCCATCGCGCGGGGCCTCGACGTGGAGACGATCCAGGTCCTCGACATCGCGATCTTCTTCACGCTCACGAGCGTCCTCGTCGGCTTCGTCTCCCGGCGCCTCTGGCCGAGCGCGCTCGCCTTCGCGCTCGCCTTCGCCGTCGCGGTGGTCGATCCGGCGTGGCGTTGGGCCGCGCTGAGCGTCTCGAACTGGACGCTTTTCGCGAACTTTCTGCGAATTTGGCCCCCGTTCGGGGGAGGCGCAGAGCAACAGTGCTCGGAAAGTGCTCAAACCCTGGAGGAGGGCGACGCGGGCCCGTACCTCTGAGCGTGCCGCGACCGATCGCGGCTTGTGCAGCAGGGAGGGAGCCGTGAGCCGAGAGCAGCATTCGAGCACGAGCGAGAGGACGGGGAGCGTGGCCGCGCGCGCTGCGTGGGCGCTGGCCGGAGTGATCCTCTTCCCTGCCGTCGCGTGGGCCGGCGTCTGCGAGGACGGCGGGCTCGAGGGCCGCTACCTCGAGCGCTGCCAGCGCGACGTGCGCATGTGCGGCCAGCGCTACCACGGCCGCGACGTGGCCCGCTGCGAGCAGACCGCCGTGCGCAACGGGCGGAGCCGGCAGGAGGCCGATGGCGCGCGCCAGGCCGAGGAGCAGGCCGAGCAGGCGGCGGGCGCCCAGTGCCGCAGCGACGCCTACACGCAGCAGTGCTTCGCGCTCCGCGAGCAGCAGAACCGGCTCTGCCGGAGCAGCGTGCTCGTTCGCTTCGACTCCTACGAGCGCGACGCGCAGGACCAGCAGGCGGCCGAGCTCCGCGAGAAGCTGCGGGCTTACCGCACGCTCGCGGGCCGCTACGCGTCGTTCCAGGAGCGCTACGGCGCGTGCCGGGACGAGCGGGGCGTGCGCTGCAGCTTGCCGCCGGGCGACGGAGGCTGCCCGCAGGCCGAGCAGGCCTGGCGCGAGGGCTGGCACGACTACGTCGCGTACTACGAGAACACGCGCCTCGCGGAGATGCGGCGCGAGGTGCAGCGCGTGGAGCGCGAGCGCGGCGCGACCGTGACCGGCTACAACCGCACCATGGACCGGGGCCTCCACGAGGCCGAGCTGATCGCCGAGGTGAACGAGGCCGTCGACTGGATCCGCGTCGAGCCGGCGCGCGTGCAGCGGCTCCTGCAGCAGGCGCGGGAGATGCACGAGGAGGTCATGGAGGCCTACGAGCGGCGCATCCGCAACGTGCGCTGCCCGCGCCCGCGGCGCCGCGGAGGGCCGACGCGGCGGCTGCGGCGCGTGACCGTCGAGCACCTGGCGAGCCTGCAGGACCAGCACCCGGACATGCGCGAGACCGTGCACCAGTTCGGGCTCATGGGCCCCTCGCGCCGCTCCCGCGAGCCGCTCCGGGGGCTGACGCACGAGGACGTGCCCGCCGTCGCCTGCGTCGAGCAGGTCCGCGAGGAGCGCACCGTCTGCCGCATCTTCGAGGTGACGCTCCGCCGCACCAAGCCCGACGGAAGCGGCTGGGGCGAGTGGGGCTTCCACTCGATCGGCGGCGGTGAGCTCATGAACTGCGACCACCTCCGCTGAGCGCCCCGGCGGGCCGCCCGGTCCGCCTCGCCGCGACCGGCGCCGCGCGTCGTCCGAGCGCGCCCGCGCCCCGGCCCGCCCGGCGCCCGACCCTCCTTCGATTCCCGCCGTCCCGCGCGACCGGTCTCACGCCGCGCTCGCCCCGGGAGGCCTCCGTCCAGACCACCAAGCGCACCGCCCCCCTGACCGCCGCCCCCACGCAGGAGAACGACGTGACCTTCGCTCGCATCCTCATCCCGCTGCTCGCCTTCGGAACGCTCGCGCCCTCGCTCGCTCGGGCCCAGTGCGCGTCCACCCTCGAGCGCACGCGCGTGGTGCTGGAGCGCCTCGAGACGCTCGCGACCTACGAGGGGCAGCTCCCCGACGACGGCCACTACGCGGGCGACCTCGCCGCCGACTACGGCCAGATGCGGCTGGCGCTTCAGGGCGACGTCCAGCTCGGCGCCGAGCATGCGATGCAGACGCTCGTGGAGTCCGGCTCGGAGGCCTGGTGCGAGCACCACGTCGGCGAGGCGGAGGCGGCCGCCGACGCCGGCGAGGCGATGCTCGTGGAGATCGCGCGGCTCTTGGCGCCGACGCTCTTCCCGGATGGGGGCCCCGTGCTCTACCTCGAGGGCTACGTCGTCCCGGCCGAGCTGCTCGACGAGGCGGAGTACCTGACCCCGCTCAGCTCGCCGCCGACGGCGGGGCCGGGCGACACCGTGCGGACGGCGCTCGCCGAGGCCCCGGACCTTCGGGCGGCCGGGCGCCGGATCACCGTCGCCGACGTGGTCCTCCGCGACCCCATCGTCGCCTACGGCCCCTCCGAGTCGCTCGGCGGCGGGGTCCGGAGCCACGGAGACCTGGCCGTGCTCTCGGGCGCCGTCGTCCGCTTCCGCGACGCGGAGCTGCTCGGCTCGGCGCTCTTCTGGTCTCCGGCAGCCAACCCGGCGTTCCGGGCGACGGCCCTCGCCGAGGGCAGCCTCCAGCGGCAGCGCAGGACCTTCGGGGACGACGGCGGGCCCATCCCGATCGCCACCGACATCTGTCCCTGCGGCAACCTGATCGAGTGCATGGCGGTCTCCGCCCTCTCGCCCTCGACCGTGGCGCCGCGCTTCGCCAACGCCACCTTCTGCCCGCCCGCGTACCGGGACTCGCCCCTCGAGCGGTCCTGGACCTACCACCCGCTCGTCGGGATCGGTGGCGCCCCGGACGATGGCCCGGGCGGCGTCACGCCCTTCGGCGGTGGAGAGGGAGGGCCCGGGGAGCCCTGCGGAGGGGACCTGCCCTTCCCGGACGCGCCGGGTGGCGGCGGCATCGGCGAGATGTGCCCGGACGTGTGCAGCCTCGACGAGTGCGTCGAGCCGAACCCGGAGGCGCCCGACGTGACCGGCGGCGAGATCACCCTGCCGCAGGCCATGGTCGAGGAGTGCGGCGAGATCGCGACCCCCGGGAAGCTCATCGACGACGTCCCCAACTGCCCGCCCGACGCGCCGGATTGCTACGGCGGCTCGCCGAGCTTCGAGACCCTCTACGGGCGCTGGAGGGGGACGAGCGGCGACCTGATCGAGGGCACGCTCATGCCGCCCTGGTGCCTCGCGGCGATGCACGGGGGCGCCATGCCCGAGGAGTGCCTGAGCTCGGCCGAGGTGCGCACGAGCGACTGGTCGCTCGCCTGCGGGGAGGGGAACCCCCTCTGCGAAGGGCAGGAGGTGTGCACGTACGACGCCGCGGGTGAGGCGCGCTGCTTCCGCTGCGACCTCGACGGGCACTGCTCCGAGTGGACCGAGTCCGGCGGCGCGGCGGACGGGTCCTCCGGCTCCGGTGGAGACGCCGGCGCGGGCGAGGTCGACGGAGGCGCGGGCGAGGTCGACGGGGGAACGAGCGGGTCCGACGGAGGCATGGACGGCGGGACCGAGGACCCGGATGGCGGCACGCCGGAGCCGAGCTGCAACTGCGGGACCCTGAACGGCGAGTGTATGCCTTGCACGGCGGTTTCCTGTCGCTGCGGGGCGACCGCGGACGCCACGGCCTGCATCGAGTGTCCGCTGACCGAGCTCGCCGAGAACGCCGGGGACCTCCTCTGGACGGCCACCTTCATCGAAGGCCACGCGGCCGGTGTCGCGCTCGGGCGGGGCAACGAGCCGGAGGTCGCGCGCCGGCAGGGCGTGAGCAGCCTGCTCGCCGGGGCGTCGTCCGGGGCGGCGGCCGGGACGGGCGGACGCGGCAGCACGGGCGGTTCTGGCAAGCGCAGCGGCGGAGGCTCGAGCCCACGCCCGGGCCCCGGTGACCCGCCCGACCCCGATCCGGAAGGCTCGGACGACGGCTCCTGGGAGGACATCCTCCCCGACTTCCCCGACCCGGAGGACCCCGGCTCCTACGACCCGGGCACCCCCGCCGAGCGCGGCGACCCGGTGCAGCTCTTGCGCGGCGACCACGTCTACCGGGCCGACGACCTCGACGGACCGCGGGACGCGCACCTGCCGGTTCGACTCACGCGCACCTACCGCTCGCAGGCCCCCTCCACGAGCCGGCTCGGGCGCAACTGGACCCACGTCTTCGAGGAGCGCCTCGAGATCGTCGACCAGGACACGGGCGACGGGACGCTCCCCTTCTACTGCTACGCGACCCTGCCCGAGACGAGCTGCGTCTACCACGAGCGCGGCGATGGCGGCGGCGACGTCTACTACCTCGATCGCGCGCGGCCCGCGGGCACCTTCGTGCCCGAGGCGGGCGCCACCGGCATCGTGCGCATCGCCTGGGCCGACCCGGAGGATCCGGCCACGAAGCGCTACCTCCATCGCGACGGGCGGGGCCTCGTGACCGAGTTCGACGTGCACGGTCGCGTGCTCCGGAAGGTCGACCCGGCCGGCAACGCGGTCCGCTACCTCTACGACGCGGACGGGCAGCTCCAGCGCGTGCTCGACGATCGGGGTCACGGCCTGCGCTTCGAGTACGGGCTCTTCGGCCTCCTCCGCGCCGTCGAAGACGTCGTCGCCGGGTCGGCGGCTCCGCGCCGCGTCGAGTACTGCTACGACCTCGCCATCGCGCCGAACGTGCCGGGCCTCACCGTCGACGAGGTGCTCGCGTCGGTGAACGCCCGGGACGCCGAGGGGCGGCCGCTCACCCGCGCGGCGCTCGAGGCGGACTGCTTCCACGTCACCGAGGCCGCCCCGACGCTCGAGGAGGTCGTCGCGCTCTACGACTGCGGCGCCCGCCCCGGCGGGGACTACGACCCGACCTGCTACCTCGACCGGATCGGCCAGATGGCCAACCACAACCTCGGGACGCGCTCCCTCGGCATCCAGCCGCCGGTCCACGACCGCTTCGGCCTGCCGGGGCCCTTCCGCGTCGGCACGGACGAGGTGCTCCGCTCGACCGCGTTCCTCCGCGAAGCGCGCGCCCTGGCGGCGGGGACCGCCGTGGAGGCGGGCTGCGTGCCCGAGGACGCGCGGGTCTTCCGCTACGAGTACTCGCGGGTCGCGGAGAGCCTCGACGTGCAGGTGGCGATGCTGCAGAGCGGCCGGGCCCGGCTCGTGGAGCAGCCCGAGCAGCCCTGCGACATCGAGCAGGAGATCTACCGCGCCGTGCGCGGCCTGGAGGACGCCTGGGGCAAGCTCACGCGCGTCGAGCGGCGCCTCTCACCGAGCGAGCTCGCCGACGGGCAGCCGCGCGTGCCGAGCTCCGCGCTCCACTGCGGAGTCGACGCCTGCGGGGACCACTGGATGACGGTGCTCGAGACGACCTACGGCTGGGATCCGGAGGGCGATGATTGGGGCCACGTGCTGGCTCAGCGCTATGGCTCGGACGTCGACCCGGCGCGCCCGGCGAGCTGCCACGGGCCGGCGAGCCCGCCGCCTGGCGAGGACGGCTTCGCCACCACGCTCCCCGAGTTCCGCTTCGCCTACCACGACCCCGACGGGAACGGGACCTACCCGACGCTCCCGCCGGGGGTCGGGGCGCAGCTCCAGCAGCTCGGGGACGCTCCCCACGTGAACTTCGCCCACCCGGCGAGCACCGCCTGCGCCGGCCTCGGGGCCCCGAGCTGGTGGACGGACACGCTCCTGGAGGAGCCGGGCCGGCTCTCGGAGGCGATGCGCGCGCGTCGCGCGAGCCGCGAGCAGACCGCTCGGCAGTACTGCCGGGTCGTGGAGACCGTGGACCGGGCGGGGGTCCGCCGCTTCGACGCCGTCAACGTCATGGGCCGGCCGGTGGTGTCGCTCGTCGAGACCGCGGACGGATGGTTCGGCGTCGCGAGCCGCTACAACGTGGACGGGCGCCTCGTGGAGCGTCAGGTGCGTCCCGATCTCGGGGGGCCCGTCGAGCGCTACGACTACGACGACGACGCGACCAACCCGCTGAGCCGGGGCAACCTGCTGCGAGCGGCCCGGGTGCCGCGCGGCGGTGCCTCGGTCCCCGCGGCCTTCGACGTGCCGTTGGCGACGGCCGGGGAGCTCGTCGAGCGCCGCTGGGAGTACGAGCCGCTGGCCAATCGGCTGCTGCGTCGGCTCGACGCCCGCGGCGGGGAGACCCGCTGGGTCCACGAGTACCAGGAGAGCGCGCCGGCGCTGGCCGCGGCGGCCGCGCACCTCGCGCGCTTCGGGCTGAGCGCCGAGGAGGCGGCGCGCGTCGCCCGGTGGGACGGTGGCGCCGCGGAGATCCTCGAGACGACGGTGCCCGTCTTCGGCGCGGACGCGAACGGCGACGGGCGGACCGGCTCGGCCCGACCCCTCCCGGTGCTCGTGCTGGCGCCGAGCCACGACGCCATGGACGGGCCCGCGCGGCGCTTCGCGGCGTTCACCTGGGATGGCTACGGCGCGCTCACGGGGACGCTGGACGCGGCCGGCGAGTGGACGACCTACGCCCACGCGCCGCGCTTCGACTCCGGCAGCGACCGCGGGGGGGTGCGCTGCGCGGCCGGTGAGCTCGGCTGCCCCTCGGCCCTGGCGCCGCTCCCCGCGCCTCCGCGGGACGACACGGCGGCGGGGGGGCCGGTGCGGACGGTGACGACCACCAGCGCGTTCGAGGACGCGGCGCTCGCCTTCGGCTTGCCGAGCAAGGACGTGACCGCGACGGTGCGCTTCGAGCGCGACCCGCAGACGGGCCGGGTCCAGCGCGTCCTCCACGCGCGCTCGGGGGCGGTCACGGTGCTCGGCTGGGACGGCCACGGTCGCCTCCAGACCCGGGTAGATCCGGACGGGGCGCTGACCCGCTGGGCCTACGACGGCAACGACCGGCCCGTGGCGCGGACCGTCATGACCACGGACGGTTGGCTCGAGGGAGCGCGCTCGTTCCGGGCGCCCCAAGGCAGCGTCGTCGGCGGCTGCCAGGCGCTCACGGCGGGTGCCTGCGACGCCCCGCTCCACGACCTCGACGCGGCCCGGGCCGCCGGCGACGACCGGCTCCTCCTCGAGACCCTCGTGCTCGACGGCGAGGAGCGCCCGGCGCTCCGCGTGAGCCCCGAGCGGAACGCGATCTCTTGGGTCCACGGTCCGCTGGGGCACGTCGCCGTGGAGCGGGTGTTCGCCGAGGCCGACCCGAGCGTCGTGCATCGGACGGTCGAGCGCGTGACGGACGCCTTCGGTCGGGTCGTGCGCGAAGCCGTCGTCGGCGACGGCGAGGCGCTCGTGACCCACTTCGCCTGGGACGCCCTCGGGCGGCGCGTCGGCTGGCGCGGGCCGGATGGCGTCACCGAGGTGTCGACCCGCGACGCGGCGGGGGCCCTCGCCACCCGCACCACCTACGGGAGCGACGGGGAGGTCTGGCAGGAGCTGAAGGTGGAGCGGGACGGCGCGGGCCTCGCCGCGCGAATCCGCCGGAGCCACCTCGCCGATCCGGACGACGCGGCCCGGCCCATGACCACCGTGGAGACGCGCCTCTTCCGAGACGACGCGGCGCGGGCCCGCTGTCGCCACCGCGGGGACGGGGCCGAGCTCTGGACCCGCTTCGCCAGCGACGGAACCCTCGAGCACCAGCGCCTCGCGAACCGCGTGACGGGTGCGCCGTGCACGGACGGGGAGGAGACCCTCCTCGAGCGCTTCGCGCACGTCGACCGGGCGGGGGGCCTCGTGCGGCTCCGCGAGGTGCACGCGGGCGGTGCCTGGAGCGTGGACCGAACGCTCCACACGGACTGGGCCGAGCGCGTGGTCCGGCGCGTCGTGGACCGGGACGGCGAGACGGCGACGACCGATCACGGCTACGACGCCCTGGGGCGCCTCGTGGAGACGCGGGACGCGCACGGGACGCTCGAGACGCTCGCCTGGGACGCCGCCTCGCGCCCGATCGAGCGGCGCCGGAGCAGCGCACGGGGCGGCGCGGCGAGCGACCTCGTGACCACCTGGGCCCACGACCGCGACGGTCGGCCCGTGGCCTTGCGCGATCCGGCCGGCTTCACGACGGCGCAGAGCTACGACCCGCTCGGTCGGCCTCGCCTCCAGGTGCGCGCGGGCGCCGAAGGTCGGCCCCGCTCCATCGACCGGCGCTACGACGCGCTCGGGCGGCTGCGGACGGTGATCAGCGGGGGCCAGGTCTGGACGCGCGACTACGTGAACGGCACGGCGCGCCCGCGCGCCGCCAGCACGCCGACCGCCGAGCTGGCCTTCGACCACGATCCGCTCGGCGGCCTCCGGACGGCGGTCCGGCGCGAGGACGTCGACGGGCGCTGGGTGGAGGTCGTCACCCGCCAGACCCGGGACGGGCGCGGTGCCCTGCTGCGGGAGGAGACCCGCGTCGGCCCGTCGTCGGCGGCGGGGGCGACGGGCCACCTCGTGGAGCTCGGCCGGGACGAGGTCGGGCGCCTCGCGGCGATCACGGCGACGGATCTCGCGGGGCAGTGGCCCCAGCTCGAGACGCACCGCGCTCACCGCGGGACGCTCCTCGACGCGATCGAGGGCCGGGTGGTGCAGCCGCGGGGGACGGGCGCGCCGACCTTCCGCGCGACCTATGGCTACCAGGGCGCCACGCGGACGAGCGAGACCATGCGCTACCACGCCGAGGACGTGGCGGATCCGGAGGCGGCGGAGCTCTTCGTGGAGCGGCAGCTCGACGGGGCCGGCCGGCCGATCACCCAGCGTACGACCGGGAGCCGGGGGCCGGTGCATCGGCACGATCGCTGGTACGGGCGCGACGACGCCATCCTCGCGGAGATCGGTCGCTTCTCCTCGGACGGCCGCGCCTACGACCTCGGACCCGGGCGGGTCGCTCGCTACGACGGCCGCGGCCGGCTCGCGGCGACGCGTGAGGCCTGGCTCGAGGGCGCGGCGGCGCTCGATGGCTGGCAGAGCTGGCTCGACGCGGCCGGCCACGCGGCCATGCTGCAGGACCCGGGCGTCGACGCGGCCGCGCTGACGGTGGGGCTCGGCGGCGCCTGGCACGGGCTCGCGCGGAGCGCGCTCGGCACGCCGCTCGAGGAGCGGATCGACGGAGCCGTGGCGTGGGCGGCCGAGCCGGTGGCCGGGAGCCCGGCCCTGGACGTGATCCGCCCGGGACGTGGTGTCGGGTCCGTGCCCCTCGGCTGGGACGGGCTCGGTCGCCAGATCGGCGCCGGCGCGCGCCAGATCGGCTACGCGGGGGACGACCGCCCGCTCGTCGTCCACGGCCCGCTGGGGCGGCGCCGCGAGGTGCGCATCCACGACGCCTTCGGCCGCGCCGTGCGCGTCGAGCGGGATGGGGTCGCCATGGACCGCGTCTGGGTCGGAGGTCGCCTGCTCCGGGAGGTCACGGGCTGCGGGAGCCGCGCGCACTGGTCCCACCCGGGGCCGGACGCGCCGGCGGTGTACCGGCTCGATTGGAGCCCCCGTTGCCGCGAGGCGGACATCGGTCGCGGGCGCCTCGCGGAGGAGCTGGCGCCCTTCGACCTGAGCCCGGGGAGCTACCGGGAGCACGAGCCCGCGCTCGTCTCGGGGGCCGGCGCGCGCTTCGCGAGCGTCTCGGACCTCCACGGCAACGTCGTCGGCACCGTCGACGCCCACGGCCAGCTCCGGGAGGTCGTCGCGTACGACCCGCACGGCGCGCGCGTCCTCCGGGCGCCCGACGGACGCGAGCGTTGCCGCTCGTCCTTCGAGCGCGCCTGCGGCTCCACGCTCGGGCAGATCCGCGGCTACGGCGGCGCGGCGCTCTCGACCGTCAGCGGCCTCTACGATCTGCGGGCGCGGCAGTACGACCCGCACCTGCGCGGCTTCACGTCGGAGGACCCGCTCGGCTACGTCGACGGCTACGACCTCTGGCAGTGGGTCGGCGGCGAGCCGCTCGGCCGTCGGGACCCGTGGGGCACGGAGGCCGTCGAGGAGCGGCGGTCGCGCGATACGGGGCGGCAGTTCGGGGAGGCGGCGCAGGACGCCGCGCTGAGGACCTTCCTGGACAACGCGCCCGAGGTGCTCGAGCGGCATCGGACCGTGATCGAGTTCGTGGACCACAAGCCCTATGCCTACTACCAGCGCGTGGGTGCCGAGTGGAGCGGTCGCGACTACACGGGCTTCGAAGCGAGTGGCTTCTTGGTGAATCTCTACGGAGGCAGTCACTCACTGACCGCCACCAGCGATCCGGAGGGGGGCTTGAACGGCACGGGAGGAACCAGCTTCTTGCTCGGGCAAGCCGGAGCCGGCGTCGATGTGACCATGTTCTCGGGCTGGGGCGACAGGTCACACTCGTCGGCGTCCTACGGCGTCGCCGTGAACCTGGGCTTCTGGACGCTCGGACTCAACGCCGGAAGCAATCACATCGACTTCGAGTTCGGTGCCGCATTGAGCGCGGGGTCGCCGGTCACCTTCGCCTACACGCCGGCAGAGACCGTGTCCGCGACGGACGAGCTCACGGGGCTGGTGTCTGAGCCGCCTCCGACGATGACGCCGCCCCACGACGAGGTGCATCGAGAGGCGCCGGTCGCGCTCCCCTAGCGCAGGGATCCGACGGCGAGGAGGGGAGATGGCGCGGGACCGGCGTTTCAAGGCAAGGCGCAACGCCGCCCTGGTGCGTCGGGACGAGCCAGGTCCCTTCTACCCGGATGGATCACGCAGCCGTGAGCTCCCGAGGCCCGGTCCCTCCGCCGCGCTTGACGTGGGCGCTCGTCCAGGCAGCATGGCCCTTCTGCGTGGAGGAGTGTGGAAGATGAGCAGCGAAGTCGATCAGGAGAACCTCACGGTCACCGGGCGCCACTCGGAGATGCCGTCGCCGAACGTCGACGTGGACGAGTCCGGGGACGGCGTGATCATCGTCGTCACCCAGGCCTTCGGCCCGAAGGGCGACTCGCTCGTCGGCGTCTCGGACGTGACCTTCGACGATCACCCGGCGGTCAGCGTCGGCGTCCGCACCCCGGACGGCCGCGACGGCGTCGTCCACCTCAGCCCCATCCACGGCGACCCCCGCAAGGAGGGCTTCACGGACATCGCGCCGGGCACCAAATGCGAGCTCTACTGCCCGGTCTCCAAGGAGCCGCTCCCGGTCCTCGGCGAGGTCGAGGACGGCAGCGACGCCGCCTACCGCGGCATCTTCCTCACACCCAAGCTCGACCCGAGCGCCGTGGTCATGATCAGCGACGTCTGGGGCCACTTCCACTCGCGCATCGTCGACGACATGGAGCTCCTCTCCTACTGGGCGGTCACCCACGAGGAGAAGGGCGACGACTGAGTCCTCGCCGCTTCGTTCGCTCTGGCGTCACGTAACTCTCCGCTCTCACTGAATCCGCCCCGTCCGGGTGGCGCATCGTCGCCCGCGCGGGGCATCCTGGGGCTCCGCGGATGTCCGAGCCTGCTCCGCTCCAACCCGGCCACATCATCGATGGCCGCTACGCCCTGGAGTCGCCGATCGGCGAAGGCGGGGCCGCCGTGGTGTGGCGCGCCAAGCACCTCCGCCTGCAGACGCCGGTCGCGATCAAGCTCCTCCGCGAGACCGAGAACGAGGAGCTGAAGGAGCGCTTCCTCCGCGAGGCCCGCGTGGCCGCGGCCATCCGCCACCGGCACGTCGTCGACATCTCGGACGTCGGCGAGCAGGACGGCTGGGCCTACATGGTGATGGAGCTCCTCGAGGGGGAGAACCTGGGCGACCGGCTCGCGCGCGGGCCCCTGCCCATCCCCGAGGCGATCCGCATCACGGCCCAGCTCCTCGGTGGGCTCACGGCGGTCCACGACGCGGGCATCGTCCACCGCGACCTCAAGCCGGACAACGTCATCCTGGTCCGGGACGCGGACGGCTCCTACCCGAAGATCGTCGACTTCGGCGTCTCGAAGGTGTCGGTCGTCGAGACGGCCTCGGGCAAGCCGAGCCTGACCTCCGTGATCCCGACGCAGGAGAACGTGATCGTCGGCACGCCGGAGTACATGGCGCCCGAGCAGGTGCGCGCGAAGAGCCGGGTCTCGGCGGCCACGGACGTCTACGCGATGGGCGTCAGCCTCTACGAGATGCTCGCCGGGGACATCCCCTTCGACGCCGAGAGCACGGCCGATCTCCTGATCCAGGTCGCCACCGAGGAGGCCCGGCCGGTCACCGACTACCGCCCGGAGGTCGGCCCGACGCTCGAGGCCTTCGTCGCCAAGGCCATGAGCAAGGAGGTCCCCGACCGCTTCCCGAACGCGCGCGCCATGCGCCAGGCGCTCATCGCGACGGTGATGCGCGCGGCGGCGGAGATCGAGGCCGAGGGCCCGCGCGGGAAGGAGCTCGCGGACTCGATGCGCCGCGCCGTGAGCGCCGCCTACGAGCCCGGCGACTCGGCGATCATCCACATCGGCAAGCAGGCCATCCGTGACGCCGTCGGGCGCGAGCGCCGACCGCACACCACGCCCGGTCTCGAGGACGAGGTCCTCGGCGAGTCGCTGCCGTCCGAGCTGCCGCGCTCGCGGACCGGCTCGTGGCTCGCCGCCGCCGCGGCCGGTCTCGCGCTGGTCGGGGGGCTGCTCTGGTGGGGGATGCGTGGCGAGCCCGACCCGCAGGCCGTCGTCACGCCCGAGCCGACGAGCGAGTCTCCGACGGTCGAGGAGCGCGTCGAGGCCGAGGCCGAGCCCCCACCTCCGACCGCCGCGCCGCCGCCCGCGAACGTCTCGCTCGTGGGCCTGCCCGAGGGCGCGGAGGTGCGCCTCGATGGCCAGCCGCACGAGGGGAGCACGCTGGCGGTGCCCCGGGACGGCGAAGCCCACGCCATCGAGGTGAGCGCGCCCGGGCATCGGCCCTGGCGGGTGGAGCGGGTCATCGAGAGCGACCTGATGATCCAGGTGGCGATGGAGGAGCGGCGCAGCCGGCGCGCCACGGCGATGCGCGCGAGCGCCATGAGAGCGTCCGAGCCGGCTCCCACGAGAGCAACGACCATGGCGGAAGAGCCCGCCGGGATGGAGTCGGTCGGCGGCGTCTATCGCGATCCGGGCTTCTGACGGCGCCCCGGAGCGACGCCGCCGGTACCTGCTCCTCTCGAGGGGGGCACCGGCTCGCGCCGAGGGCGCCTCCAGGCGCGGGCGCCACGGGCGCCGGGTGGCGTCCGCGAACCGGGAATGCCGGGATTTGCCGGCTCTTTCGGGCCGTCTCCGGCGTGAGCGAGCCCACTGGATCGGGGGAGCAGTTTCCTTCATCGTCACCCGGTGACGGCAGCCGCCTCCCATACCGGTCCCCAGTCCGGCTGGGTCCTGGACGGGCGCTACGCGCTCGACGCGCCCATCGGCGTGGGCGGCACGGCGACGGTCTGGCGGGCGACGCACCTCCGGCTCCACCAGCCGGTGGCCGTGAAGTTCCTCCGCGACCCGGCCGACCCGGCTCTGCGGGAGCGCTTCATGCACGAGGCGCAGACGGCGGCCGCCGTGCGGCATCGGCACGTGGTCGAGGTGATCGACGTCGGCGTGCACGAAGGCTGGATCTACCTGGTGATGGAGCTCCTGACGGGGGAGAGCCTCGCGGACCGCATCGGCCGCGGCCCCATGGAGCTCGCCGACGCCGCGGCGCTCCTCGGCCAGCTCCTCGGGGGCCTCGCCGCCGTGCACGACGCGGGCATCCTGCACCTCGACCTCAAGCCCGAGAACGTCTTCCTCGTGGACGACGGCGACGGCGTGTTTCCCAAGCTCGTCGACTTCGGCATCGCCGCGTCGGCGGCGGCGCCGAGCGACTCCTGGTCTGGTGAGCGGGGCATCATGGGGACGCCCGAGTACATGTCCCCGGAGCACGTCGAGGGGCGCGCCGACCTGGACGTGCGCGCCGACCTCTACTCCCTCGGCGTGCTCTTCTACGAGATGCTCGCGGCCGAGCTGCCCTTCCACGGGCGGGAGCTGAGCGAGCTCCTGCACGCCGTGGCCGCGGGGGAGCACGTGCCCCTCGAGCGCTACCGGCCGGATCTCGGGCCGCACGTGCTCTCCTTCGCGGAGCGCGCC
>MDTG01358041.1_pt1 | contig 16628 bp, 29 predicted proteins | sample 811421 | NCBI WGS metagenome assembly MDTG01 (sample SAMN05326645, study PRJNA326480) | marine metagenome | isolation source: seawater | place: Pacific Ocean: South East | collected 2011
CAAAGGAGAGATCACAAGAAGAAATACTGCGAACCTTATGAGGCTGTCAATCATTGCGAAAATGTCCGCATTAAATGACCAATGATTGAACTGGGATGGCATAGGCTACCAAAAGGCAAACTCATACTATCTACCTTACCGAATAGGGGACGTATACGCTATCCCCTAACCCATCGGACTAGTATTTCAAAGCTTCGATGGGAGGAGTGGCAATGTCACAGAATAAGCCAAGCGAATGGGCAAAAGGGTTGGGGATACTTAGATTTAATTTCTTATGGAAAGTAATTTTCAAAGGTGCGCATTCTGCACCAATTACAAACCACATATAAAATAATACTATGACGGAACAACAACTACAAGCAATCAATACCACTGAAGAACGCAACAAATTAGCAAAGCGTATCAAGTCTTTGTCCAAGTCTTTGAAAAAGGCTAGGGCTAACTTTGTAAACACTCTGCCAGTTGCAAACGATGAGCAAATGCTGCTAATCGAAACCAAGCTTCGAAACTATGACTCTGGTGCATATAGCAAAGTCAATGTAGACTTTCGCTTATCCGATGAGCAAGTAGGCGAGTTGGAGCTTGTCTTGATCGATGTTGAAGACTCACTGAATACAGATTCGGGTCGAGACATGGTACGAAAGACATTCGACAAAGCTGATCGGATCAAGCAGTTCAGCATCGGTAAAGTAGTAAAGAAAACCAACCGGGTTCCTGTTTCGATTAAATTCGAGATCAAGGGCTAGGGTAAGTCGCACCTTCGGGTGCGCACCTTTGAGCATTACTAACCACTAACTACTAATAACATGGCTTACTTACAACCACATGCAACACGTCTGAACTGGACTGCTAAGCTTAGGCAATCTGGTGAAAAACAAGCGGGCAAGAAAATTCGGGAAAAGATGAGACGGACTAGGCACCGAAACCCATTTGATCTTGGCAGAATCCTTTGCTTCAAAGGCAATCGGATAGTTGTCATGACTCAAGACTTCAATCAATACCCAGACAAAGAAAATGCACTCATGATCTTCGCATATCTCTGGCAGGGTACAAAGCCAGACATGCTTGACTGGCAACGCAAGAAAATATTCGAGCGCTTCGGTCGATGGGTAGTCGCAAGATTCGGTGAGTATCGAATCGAAACAAACAAAAACCTAAACAACTAAGCTATGATCGAACAAATAATAAAAAAGCTAAAGAATGATATTACTTACCCGCTTACGTCAAAAGAGTTTGAAGCTCTTAATTTGAGTTTTGAAGATTTTTTACGATACGGGCAAATTAATGAAGATAGAGTTATTGCTTTCCATAAAGCACTAATTAGAAAATACGCAAAAGCATGATTTTCACTATAACTAACAACTAACCATAGAGAAGACAGAGCGAGTCTATAAAAAGAGCCATGAGTTTCCCTGCTCTCATGATAACTGAAAGGCAGGAACATGAACCTCTACTAAATCATAACAAAGAGGGAAAGGTGATGACTAGGGCCTCATAACACTAGTCTAGCTAAATCCTATATGCGATATCTAGAAGGAATCACTAGATGACAAGTACCCCGTAAGGGAGACCTAAATGGCACAACATCTACATCCATGCTTGGTGAGGCTATGGTCACCAACATTTATCCAAACCTAATCAACTACTAACTACAAATATCATGCAAGATACAAATCAAAACCAACTCGATCGATTTCATTCTAAGTTCGAGTATTCAAAGTACACTCATGCTTGTCTCAAGGATAAGCTCAGAAGAACAAGGGAAAAACTAGATGAAGCGGAAGATGATCTTAAAACATTTAATACTGCTTTACTGGATATAGATGTTCCTGTTTTCTACACTGAAAAATTATCCACGCCTGTCAAGTATCTGGAAATGTGGATCCAAGACCATAAGAACGAATGTTCTGCGATGAAGGAACGCTTGCAAGAGTTGGACAGCGATATGTGTTTTTATGCGGATAAGATAAATTTGATCAATGGATGAGTCGGGTATGACTCTATAGTGGGGGATCATGTTTGCCCCCGCGGACTTTAAACATACACACTGGTATTGCGTCGGGGATTTATTCACCCTGTTTACTACATCGCCAGTCCCGTAAGCGCATAAAAGCGGGGCAATTCAATCTATGCCCATGATCTAAATGTAGAATATGTTCATGGGAGTCTTGGCATAGGCTCGAGGGAGTTGTCATTGACACAGGTGTCAGAGAGACACGGCTAACAGCTACGATTCGATACGGCGGGATAAGCTCCGACACGGGTTTCGTAGTGTAGTCCCGAAAGGGCTAAGTAGCTCCAATGCGGTGAGGGCGTTCATGGTTGGTCTACAACCTCCATGATCGTGACCTCTCATTTTTCATCTCAACTAGATAACGATAACAAAGGCGAGTGACCCTACCCACTTGGGGGTAGTAAAATATACCAAGTCATTTTTTAGGCGGGCAGCCTGCGAGCCAGTACGCAACTTGGTCTAAAGCCAAGGGATGCCAGAGAAGATGCCGCGGTTGAAACAAAATGGCTCGGGTACATCGCTAAAGCATAAGTCCTGCCGTCTTTAACTCTCTTCTACAGGATACCTATAGGTGTCCTGCAGGGGATACTAGCAACCACAAACAGGAGGATATGATGGCTAACATCAATACAAAAAGGAAGCGCCGGGCGGGCGTGGAAGGATATGGGAAAAAACGAGGTCATGCTCTAATGACTGGCTTCGGTCAAGCTCATGGAAGCAAGAAAAGAAAAACCTACAAAATATACAAAATAGAAAAACCACAATCATGATATCAATACTAAAAGACTACGAGGGACAGGAACAAAACTTCCCCAAACAATCACCATTCAAACTCGAGCGGGCTTTCCGATTCAAAGGCAACGAGATTGTCGTATCGGACTGGCTAGCTAGTGAGGTAAAGAAGTATCTGCCTGCCACCCGCAAGATGGATCGCCACGGACGCTCGTTCGCAAATGTATGCGTCAACTGGTATCGCAGGCGTGCCAAAAATCAGATCAGCTATCACGAAAACCGCACGCCACCAAAGAAAGTCGGCATGGTAAGCGTTAGACTGGAGCTTCTCAAAGTCATGACCAGACGAGGACTTGTGACTCAATTGTAACACGAATAAGCGTGTCATGGCTGAAATAATAATATACACCTTTTGTGCTTCGGTCGTCGGTACGACGATCGGAGCATTTTTACTAATGATTAACGACCTAAAGGAGGATGAATAATGCCTATAGATTTAAGACGATATACTAATCTGCGACGATATACTAATCTGCTGCTCGAAAAAGTGGAGGAAGGACTACTGGATAAAGACAATGTCATCATGGCATGCGTCAAATACATGAGCGAATATGATGTGCAGGATATGATGGAATCAAACGAGTTCTGCAAACCAGATGAATTGGAGGATGATGAATGAAATGGACTTATCAGCATTTCAACCAAACCCACCTAAGCCTACTGACGAGAACGATGTTCCGAAGTACAAAGGCATTAATGTATACAACCAAAAGACTGGCGGTGAACTGGCTATTTTTACGGATCCAGAGGCTTTTGCAAATGCAAAGGCATCGGTAGCCCGTAAAGGTCAATCGTCAATCTTGCGGTTACAAGCACCAAACGGAGGCAGACTACCATGACACTCGAAGAAGAATTATATAAACAAGAACAAAAAATCACAGACGATCTCAACTTCTCTAAGTTCAAACAAATTCTTGAACATGAGTTCACCTTAGATGGTATCGAATCATTTTGGGCAATACTTCAAGTAAAAGATGTAGAGCACGAATCGATCATGACCAGACTCAGGCAACGCCTTGGAGAAATGGACAAAGGAGATGCAGATTGGATATACGACACATGGGCAAAAGTATCCAATCTAGACTAACTATGACTTATGATTATATACGAGACATCCACTGAATATAAAAAGGTGGGTACAATAACACACAAAACACTAGACGAACCCGAGGCGGTACAGGCGTACATGGTCGGGGCATTTGATGAACACCCAATGCAGGAACAGGTATGGGTGATCATGCTTAATCGAAAGAACTTCCCAATCGGGAGACAGATGGTAACTCTGGGTACGAATGTAGGTTGTCTACTAAATCCATCCTCTGTATTTCGTCCCGTCATCGTGTCCGGCGCCACTGCGTGCATCCTTTGTCACAACCATCCAAGCGGTGATCCTTCACCCAGTTCGGCAGACATGCAAGTTACCAAGAAAATCGCTGAAGCAGGCAAGGCACTAGACATAGCTGTTCATGACCATGTGATCATCGGTCACGAATCATTCTACTCATTCAACGATAAGGGATTACTATGAAGCTAATAATATTTCATGTAAATAGGGAAGAGCACGCAATCAATCCAAATATAATTCAGTATGCGTGTAAGGGGTACAGCGTAGGGACTGTATTACATTTGATGGATGGATCTGAGATGCACGTGGATGAGAAATTCTCAGAGGTAGTCGCTCGGATAAATAATAATCAACCTCACGACATCAACAAGCTCGCTCGCAGGATTCGTAACTTAGAGCGAAATACTAATCAGGGGGAAATATGAGTAGAACAGACACGAAGTACACGAACAATGATGGCGAAGACCCTCGTATGCAAATGGACTGGCAGGATATATTCGAGCTACGAGAAATGCGAGATGTGCTCAAGAAGCAACTTCGTTCATTGAATAAGCAAATAAAAAATGCCGAGCAAAGAAGATGGAAGACAGAGGATGATGGTATAGAATGAAGTAATCAACAAATTTATGTCGCTAAATGCACTAACACAACACGCAACACAAAAACCAACTGAGACCTCAAGCGGTGATCGCATCGCTGTGGTGGAAGTCGGATACAACGACCCAGATCAAGCACTCATCGTCGCTCATTTTCAAGGTAAAGCCTTGAAGAAAGAAGGCGAAGCAATGTTTGGTAAGGCTCGTAGGTTATACAATAAAGTAATCGAAACCCTGTTGTCCAATCGGGCATCTGAAAGACCCAAGCAATTCAAGTTCTCTGGGGATGTAGGTGGTAATGAACACATTGTTACCATCAATGTCCGTGAGAATGGCTACCAGTCGTTTGATGATGCCACTCTGGATAAGGTTAAGAATATCGTAGGGGATTCATTCGTGGATTCCTATATCACTAAGAACATATCTGCTAAGGTGGATTTTTCTCTTGTTCCCACGGATAAGCAAGACGAGATTGCAGCTCACATACTGGCAGTAAACACCATGCTTGGCACGGATGTGGTTCAGGTCGATATTAACAACAAACCCAAAACCTCATTCCATGAGGCACGGGCAGGTCTGACCGAGGAGCAGGATAAAGCTCTGAACAAACTCGTTCCGATCTCTTGTGCATTCGGTCGATGAGTACAGTAAACAGACAGGAAATAGGTTATCCTTCCCGCCCTACTGGCGGGGGGGAGTTGCCTGGTTCCTTTGAACTACTACAAAGCGAAACGGCTACACCTAAACTTAACGGAAATCGGGTGCTAATGTCACACGAAGGTGTGTGTTATAATCGCAAGATGGAAAGATACAGCAGGATAGATGCAGAGGATGCACTCATGCTACACCAAGCACTGAATTATCCCAATGACCGATCCGATTTTGCCAGAGCATCCCAAGTGCAATGGTGGGATCTGGAGTACATGCCGACAGGCAAGAACAAAGGCTGTGCCGTGGTAATCGATGTAATCACGGGGGACAATCGCAACTATCACGAAAGGCAAAGGCTGTATTCCCATCTTCGCATCGCAAGCCATGTATGGACTGAAGACCTATGCTTGGACTGGCGGGGCTACGAATGCAAGTACTATCGGTTTCCCGTCTACTACGGGACATGGATCGCCCGGAAAGCTTACGAATACATGAAGCAAAGGTATGACCAATATGTCCTGCAGGATCGCCAGAATGACTTCCTTTGGGAGGGACTTGTGATTCAAGACACAACTGTTCCATACGAGCTAACCGCAAAACAATCAATGAACAAGCACATACAAACCAAATATAGATTCAACTAATGAAACATATAAATATAAATCTCGATAAAGATCAAGTCTTGCAACTCAAACGCGGAGGCAAAGTTCAATGGATTCTGTCACGCGTAGAGACTAAGGAGGTTCTGGGCAAAGCAGCAGATTACTTGGATGTAATTATCGAGATCAAAGGACCAACGAAAGGAGAAAAATGAGTAAAATGTCGGAACTGGATATAAATAGACAAAACGCCGCGGACTGTGGTGGTTCGAAATTCGAAGTGTTCAACGAAACCGATGGCATACCATCAGGTGGAGGACAGCTCTTCGATACCTTGGAAGATGCCAAGGGATGGATTGAGGGTGAGCGTAAAAAGCATATGGAGCTTCCTCCAGTGGGTAAGTACAAAACAGCTGATTGCAGATACATAGATCCATGGGATGTACGCTACTCCATCAACAAAGTAGAACCATATGAGGACGAGGATGATATGCTCACAGGATTGTCATGAGTGGATGTTTCGATAGACCATGGCATCCCGAAGAACACTGCAAGGAATGTGGAAGCCCGCTCTCATACGATGAAGACTGGGAGTGCCTAGTCTGCAAAGAAAAAGAGGATGAGAAAGAGAATGGTGAGTTCTTAGGTTACAAAAGCTATCCGTTTAAAACAAGAAAGGAACACGAAGAAGATGAGTAAACCAACACACGGTGACGGTGACCTCCCGAACCCAAGCCCGTTTAAACATGGCGAACCATACTGGACAATCAAAGGTGAAGGAACTGATGCCGAACTCGTTGAGCATATTTATTCAGACGATATAGGTTTGGATGGAATGGCTGAACAGGATGGGTACGAAGAGAGATACTATGTCAAGCACCGCCTTGCATGGCTCGCCTTACAAAGAATCCACAACACACCATGAGTAAAACATTCACAAGAAAGGAGTTCTGGCGGAGGCATGCACCTGACTTCAACTTGGAGTTGAATGAGGAGCAGTTAGTCAAGGAAGCACTCGACCGTGGATTTATATTGCACTGTGGGTTCAGGAAACCTGGGGGTATGCTCTACAGGTACAACCCAGACTACAAGTTTATTGTAGGAGGCGGAGGCTATTTTCCTGTTACCGCAGAGGATGTGAACAATGAGTAAAGAAGACTTCGTTAACGCAATGGTACGGGATGCCGAGCTAGGTTATCTCGTATCACTTGCTGAAATAAAACACCAAGAATATGTCTTGCAACGAACACAAGAACAAAACCCAAAATACAAAGTAACAAGAAAATCAAATAAAATATATGTCAGACGCATACAAACTACAAGAAGTACTCACAAGACGCAATGAATTGCATGGCGTCGAAGTACAAACACGATTCACCGAGACAGCATTGAAGGCAATCAGTCCTTCATGTCTGCATCTTGCATTCTACAGCAATGATCCAACAGGTGAGAAGTACAACAAGGCTACACTTGCGGACGGTTCTCCCAATCCATTGTGGAAGGGCGATCCACCCCGTGATCCAGAGGAGCGTAAGAAGTTCTTCCTTGATCTACAGCGTGCTCAGTACGAGTCATGGATTGCTCGCCTCGAGGCGGGTGAGTTCGATGGCAATCCCACTGAGGAGCCAGAACCGAAGCCCGAGCCATCCAAGCCTGTCGAGGTTGTAAAGACCGAGCCTGTGACTAAGCCAGAACAAGAGGATGAGTGCATGGAGACATGCAATGGTGAGCCTTGCCCGAATGGCAAGGAGTGCGATATTGATGGCGAGAAAGTAGGAGAAAGGTTACTCGGAGCACTGAGCGACTTCATCGCATCAACGGATTCACCACCGGAAGATCAAGCCGATCCGTTCGTGGCAATCGTTAAGCTTGGCAAGGTCGTAGCAGAACAGCAAAAGACTATCGACAAGCAGTCGGAGGCAATCAAGAAGATGCACGAGGCAATCAAGGGTATGGCTCAGAAAGTACCCGAGATGATCAAAGCAGAGATACTCAAGAAATTCTCATGATTACAGAACTAATACCACTACTGACTACGCACACCATAAGCTTCAAGCTTGAGATTACGGGCGATGATCTTATCGTATATGTCATGCCCACGGTTAAGCGGGAGAAGGTACACCCTACCCCCAAGAATCCTTCACCTACATCGGACATCAAGTACGACATCAGTGATGAGGATGACATTGCCGTTCTCGAGCAGAACCTTACACGCAGATTCAAGCTGTCTGAGTTCTCAGAGGTAACACTAACCAATGAGTTACTATCCTACAAAGATACAATGGTTGAGGGTACAACCCAGATCATTGAAATCAGTGAGGCTCTGAAGAAGCGTATCGAGGAAAAGAAAAAGGCTACCACAACCACAAAGCGTGCCACCAACGGCAAAAAGAAACCTGCACCAAAACGCAAGACCAAGGCACAGAAGGAAGCCGAGGAGCGTGAAGCTGCAAGAGCAAAACAGGAGGAAGAGCGTAAGGATGAGAAGCCACCCGAAGAGGAGGGTAATCGTCTGGATTTAACCCCTGAACAAGTTGTGGAACAGGCTCGGGATGCACAACCTGAAACACCAACCAAGCCCAAGGTCGAAGACGATCCATTGGGATTAGGATTAGGAGACCTAGACTTATGAGCGGATTAGAACCAACAAAGCGAATCTTCAAGTTCAATGGAAAAGTACTTGATGATCCTGGCAGACACATGACGCCAAAAGAAGTTATGGAACACTACAGCAGGCTCAAATATCCGTCCTTAACCAAGGGCGAGATTGCGGGTCCTTTCATGCAAGATGGCGAAGAACAATACAAACTCGAAGCGTACAACCTCAAGGGATCATACGGTACTAAAGGCTAAGAAGAAGCAATGCAAGTTATCGTACCGCCTATCTCGGAGGTTGCTGACAATCAAAGGCACGGGGACATTACCTCCCCGTGCCTTGCCTCCCCTCTTCTAGAGACTCCTTGTGCTTTCCCAACCTCTATCCATGTAAAGAGAAAGGTTAAGAAAACATCCTTCCAAAAATCTCTTGAGAGAAAGAAATCAAGCCTTTTCTTTAAGGATGAGAGCCTCAGTCTAAAGGTGAAAATACACACTGACTGCATATTCAAAGAGAAGGTCAATTTCATATCCCTCAAGGACGGGAGCAATGTACCGATAATCAATACCTACAATTCAGCCGACAGGTTTGCAATCGGAGCACGATTGGAAATGCTACACAATCGATATGACATCGGACCTCTGATCCTGACACTACTGGACAGCTCGCCCTTGTGGATCATGTTGCCAGAAGAAATTGAAGAGTGGTCACAGCATGAGTTTGAGATGTTTCATCCCAGACAGACCAAAGAAGGTAAATACAAATGGAACATACAAAGCACAGGATTATTCCCAGACTGGATCAAGGAAAAATCTCTTGATGTACCCAAAGGTTTACCCAATCATTTGCACAATCTAATTGGAGATTGCTTGGCTAAGATGGGTCGTAGCTTTGAGCAAGTATGGGATGATGAAGAATATGAGGTATGCAGTTGGCCCGTAGCCACATGTTCATGGTATGGATTCGAGTGTTTTGAATCTAAACTGACCTACAAAATCCTGTGTGAACAGCAATACAAAACTGGTCTATCCCCAGATTCTAGAATGGAATACTTCGCAATGCCTGACATGGGACAGAAGTCAGACCCCACCTGGATGGCATTGGATCGTATGATCGAACATGTGGAAAACCATTCTCATTGCACATGCGTAAAACTACACCACTCACTGGATGACATCGAAAAAGACATAGAATACTTCGGTGCGTTCGCAAAACTACTAAAATACATATCACATGCAAGACTTAGAATATAAAGCAACCGACTCCATCATGTTCTACCGTGATGTACCGTCCGACCACATAAAAATAGGGGAAAACCACAAGTGTTTTGCAGTTCATTGGTCACGGAAAGACGGGGAATGGGGGAAGCCCAAGCCACTGTCAGATCATGAACTTATCGACCTAACCAAAGGATCTGCAACCGCCCCGAAAATACTTCCAGAAAATATTCTGTGGTATGAAGACGGGAAACAAATGATTTGGTATGCACCTCCATGTAGACACAAGTTTTACTATGGAGACAAGGAAAAGCCTAGTGTTATGATGTACAATCATCCCGGTCTTATATTCAGAGTTAGAGATGGTGTAAGTAAGGGTCGCCTTTCCATAGCAGTCGTAGGGACGCCATTCATAAGAGATGCATACACGCCCATTCTGGAATCACCCTATGATGGACATTCTGTGGGAAACTACGGAGCAGTGGGCACCTGCGGAGTAAAAGTTCCAAAACAAAAGTATACCTTCGATATCAGTAACGATGTACAATCCGAATGGGAGAGGTGCTTCTATCTCAGTAAATTCAGCAGAAGACCAAGAAGACGCAATCTCTTGAAACCAACAACAACAACACTAATAGAATGGATGCAAAATGAATTTTGAAATATCAGTGTACGGGTGTGGCGGTACGGGCAGTCATGTAATCAACGGACTGGCTCGCATCAATCACGCTCTCAAACAACTAGACAAGGATGGCATCTATGTTACCGCTTACGACTACGATACCGTGTCACACGAAAATGTGGGTAGACAAGCCTTCTACGAAACAGATGTAGGTCACAACAAAGCAAAGGTATTGATTGACCGAGTCAATCTGTACTACAGAACCAACTGGAAGTCAGTGCACACCAAAGCCCCTTCGTCGAGCAAGTGTGACATGGTGATCTCCTGCGTGGACACGGTCAAGTCCCGTGAGTCCATTGCTAAAGCATGGCACAAAAAGGAAACTTACTTAATCGATTGCGGTAATTCAAAGACATCTGGACAAGTCTTGATTGGTCAATTCGATGGCAAGTTGCCAAATATTTACAATGAAAACCCCGATCTAATGTACGGAGAGGAACCAGAAGAAGAGCCTGGATGTGTGGACGAATACTTTAGGCAAGACCTCTTTGTGAATAGTGTGGTTGCTACTCACGCCCTGCACTTCGTTTGGCGCCTGCTGAGGTGGGAAAGCCTAGAGGTGCGGGGCGTTTTCTTTGACCTAAACACAGGTGTATCCAACCCAGTAAAAATATGAACCACAATATCAAACCTATAACATGAAAAAATATTACCAGTATAAGAGGAGGGGACATAGAATAACGATAAGAACCTTTGATGATTTAAGACGAGATTCATGGCTTAATGCTGACAGCTGTAGCTCAAAAGCAAATGTACTTGAGGCATTGATTCTACAAGCTACGAAAGAATATCTGGAAACAATGAAACACATCGGAAACGATGATGAACTAGAAAATAAGACTGAGCTTTGTAAGAGCATAATGGACTTGGACAAATGGGAAAAAGATTACCTTAAATATGGAGCTTGTTTGATACGAAGTTTCGAAGATGACATAATTTAATGCCATGCTAGGGCTCTGTAGGGAGATGAGCTGCTAGGATTAGCCATGAGATGCGCGGACTGCAGAGGAACGGCACGGCAAGGATGGGGACTGACGGGGCGGTCATTAAACTACCCCGACATCTTGCAAAGGATTGCATCTGAGATGCCGGGACAGGCATGGCGCTTCAAGGACTGGAGTGCAAGTGCAGGGGACTGACCGAGCGGTCGTAAAACTACTCGGACTATTTGGAGAGGAGAAGCGAAGATAGGGGAGGCTAGGTGGGCGAGGAGATGCATGGAGGGTACGTGCAAGGAGTGGGACTGACCGAGCGGTCGTTAAACTACTCGGATATTTTATTCGAACGGTTCCGATGGGCGGGGACATGACTCGCTTGGAATTGCCTGGAGAAGCTGAGTAATGAACGGCAAGGCAATGAACCGCAAGGAGTGGGACTGACTGGGCAGTCGTTAAATAACCCAGACTATTTTATCTGGCAAATGAACGGAAAGCCGTGTGCATGGAATGGCGGGGCGAGGATAGCTGAGGAAGGGGACTGACCGAGCGGTCGTTAAACTACTCGGAATATTTAGAAGCATGCAACGGACGCGCTAGGCGTGGCGAGCGACGGCTTAGAGATGCGTGGAGTGGGACTGCCTGAGCGGTCGTTAAACTACTCAGGGTTTCTTATTAACCCACAATGAAAGGAAAGCAATGAAAAGGCTAGAAATAAAAATAGAAGGCACACGACCAATGTTACTTCACAACGGACAGATGGTAGATCCACTCAATCCGTTCAGTAAGGAACTGAAGAAGGTGTCTGGTAAGAGAAACAAAACCGAAGAGGATCATGAAAGAATGTCCCAGATTGAGTTCAGGGCAGGCTTATACTGGCGTGATGACATTGGTGTCCACATGCCAGCTGATAACTTACAGGCTATGTTTCTCTCTGCAGCTAAGAAAACAAGGGAAGGTCCAAAATGTAATGGCATTATGATCGATGATGATATGCCCATTAAGTTCAAGAACTCGACCAACCTTAGAAAACTGGAAAAGGACGAAGGAATGTACTTCCGTAAGGCGTGCAGGGTTCAAACCCAGAAGATCATGCGGACACGACCTATGGTTCCCGCAGGATGGACAGGCACGATCATCCTTGATATCGACGAGGAAGATGTTGATGTCGATGATGTAAAAAACTTCGCTCAAACTGCTGGTAAGCGTATCGGCATGGGCGATTGGAGACCTCAGAAAAACGGTTCATTCGGTAAATTCCAAGTGGTTGAAGTAAGTGAAGCGTAATAGAAAAAACATCACTCGAACCCTACCGATTCACACTTATGTACTTGATCAACTAGAGGAATCTCTGGACTTCGGCAGGTATGTAAAGTGGGAAGAGATTGAATACCATGCGGACATGGAGCGAGTAAAGGACGGACAGCTTGATCCAAAGTTTCAGTTCTTCTTTCTCAATCTAAAGAATGTACTGGAGCAAAGAGGCTTCTTCACTACGGAGCGTGGCGTTACTGACGGGTTCAGAATACTACGCAAAGACGAAGTTGCAGACCATGTGAAGGCTGACTTAATCAAGAAGACGAAATCAATTCGTCGCAAAGCGATTGGTGTCAGTCATATCTGTCGCAAAAGTCTCACTAATGAGGATGCTAAAAAGCTGGATCATGAAGAGAAACGAGCCGCATGGATGGCTGAAATGAACACTCAGCTTCTTCGCAGAAAGGCACTACCCGAGCCGAGCACTGTGAAGTCAATTAAGAAACTACTAAAGAACGGGTAATCAAACGAGTCATCGTAGGCTAGTCCTGCGGTGGCTCATCTTTTTATGACCACACGATACTTGGTCTCTGCAAGTGACGGACATTGCCTATGCGATTCCACAACTCAAGAGACATTGACATACACCAAAAGGGAAGCACGCAAAGCCGTGGCTTTCCTGCGAACCAAAGGAATATACGCAAAAATAATAACCATACAACATAATGCAATACGACATAATTGAAAGGGACGATAAACTCCGTACCTTTCCTGACTATGCACCATCGGACATCAAGGTTGACCTTGAGCTAATCGACAGTCGTTCACCTATGAGCCTAGTGGTATCACTAAGTGACCGACAGCGATTACAAAAGGTAATGCAACACAAGAGATGTCTTATCTCACCCGAAGCAAAAGATCTAATTGAGATCGCATTGGTATCTTCGAAGAAGATTGCTCGTCCTCTTAGACCGCCTACCTCTTACGAGAAGGTGGCTTATGTGGATGAACGCAAAGAACTAATGTGTATCAAGGATGTAGATGACGTTGTCGCCTACACCAAATCAAAAGATCCTATTCGGTTGAGCCTTACTGCAGGTAAGGTATACCAGTTCCGCTCTCGCAGAATGAAGTACATCGACCCGTTCACTAGAACGAAAATGCACTTCGACGAGGAGGCACAGGTAGTAACTTCTGCAGTTCACCAGATGTCCCTAGAAGGTTCAGACTTAGCTTTGTCATTCAAAGATGACCGAGGCTGGACTCTAAACTTCAGGGATCATCCAACCCTACAGACTGACTTGGATGAGTCGCTTCTCTGGACATACTTCAAGGAACCGGAGATACCAACGCTTGCCGAGGAGTCCAAGGATCAGTATGAGCAGGCAAAATCTGTGCTAAAATTCATGGAGACCAGTGGCAAGTTCAACTTCTATCCTGGTCAAACAGAATACATCGCACAAGCGGCTTGCTCTGATTCGGCTCAGATTGCTGCCGAGACTGGAGTTGGCAAGACACTTATTGCCATATCGCTAGTGTTACTCAAGCAAGCTAGTCGTGTGTTAATCTGTGCACCTAAAGGTACAGTCAAGGATGGTAAGGTAAAAACAGGTGAGCCAACAAGTCCATCTCAATGGATTCGTGAGTTCAAGAAGTTTGCTCCCACCATCAATGTATACACCATCTTCGGCAGGGGTGACTACGAGAAGCTACTCAAGCTACATGGGGGTGAGCTACCCTATGGCGTGTTCCTCACCTACGATCACGTGATGTTCCGTAATGGAATGGAGCGGATACCAAACACTTGGGTGGGTAAGAACAAGGACACCGAGGAGCTATACCGCAAGCATCTCAAGCAACGAGGATTTGATGTTCCTGATTTGTGGCATCGACCCAGAGGTGAGGATGGAGAAATCATACCAGATGCACTCCCAGTAAGAGACCGAAACAATTATCACTTCGGAATTGGTCACACACGGGTAATTGATATCAGAGACAAAGGTGCACCAACTGGAGAAAAGCATGCAGTCAGCTGTATATCTGAGCCATGCTTGGCTACCGAGATTGGTCACACCTTCTGGGACATGGTAATCTTGGACGAGGCTCACTTGATCTGTAACCTCAATTCACAGATCACGAACTCGATCATCAAGATGCAACCTAAGTACAGGTATGCTCTGACTGCCACACCCATACCCAATATGGTCTGGAATATCTTCTCGATCATGGGCTGGTTGTGCGTACCGAACTGGTATTACGGAGATCGTTGCAATCCTCGTTGGCCTTACAAGCGTGATGAGATCAGTGACTTCCGCAAGGAGTTTGTCAGCAACGAGCGTGACTTGACTATTGAGATACAGAAGAGAAAGAACGGAGGTCGAGGACCGACTTCGCTCAAACACTCCCCTGTCATCAGTCAGCCTGCCAAACTACTGAAGCTACTGCGACCTACTGTTGCATTCATCAGTAAGGCTCAGTGCAACCCCGATCTGGTCAAGTCGAACATCCTTGATGTTCGAGTGCCCATGACATCGGAGCAACGCAGAAACTACACATACTACATGAATCCTGCACACATCCCAGTCAAGGATCGCAGATTCAGGTATGGCGTTCAGTTATCTTACCTGCGTGGGATTGCTGCAAATCCAGCGGATACCGAGTACAATCGGTACAGCACCAGCAACTTTACACCCAAGACGGTGGCAGTGCTTGAGATTATGTACAAGCACCTAGCCAAGGGTGAGCAAGTGATTCATGTGTCTGCCCGTCAAGGCATGACTAATGAGATCGAAGCACGGCTCAATGAGGCAGGTGTAAAGTGCAGTAGGATTGACGGCACGATCAAGGATCACTCCCTTCAAGCCTCAAGGTTCAAGGACAAGCAGACTCAAGTGATGTTGTTCAGTATCAACTGTGCTCAAGCGTACAGCTTCGAGCAGTGCAAGAATCTGATTGTCGGTTCCCTTGAATGGTCATACGGCAAGTTCAATCAAGCGTTGGGTCGTGTATTCAGACTCAACTCACCCGAAGATGTGAATGTTTATGTAGTGTTACACAAGCATTCGATCGAGGAGCTAATGTTTGACAAGGTTGGCACTAAGGAGGATGCCGCCACTATTTGTCTGCATGGCAAGCGTGTCCCTAGGGATGTCAAGCTCACCGATGCGATGGAGGTACTCGCTGAGCATGTCACCGGATGGAACTCCCTGTCCACTGGACCCGAGAAGAGCGAGCGAGAAGTGCTCAACCAGTGGGATGGAATACGAGAAAGACTCGCAACTATCACGCGCGGCAGAGAAGAGCTTGGCATCACCAAGGATGACCAAGATGCAGTCAGCGCACTAATTAACGAAATGAAAGATCTAATATGACACTAAGTAAAGAAGAACAGGAAGCACTAAACGCATGGTTAACTTTGAGGCAGGATATGCTCGAAGGAAAGCCAATTAACCTAAAACTAATGGCACGAAAAGATCAGTTAATGAGAAAGCTAGATCCAGACTCACCAGTGTTCACCCAAATAAGAATTATTCAAAATAAATGAAACTAACCATAAATAAATATGACAAATACAAATACAAATACACAACAACAAGGTAATCCTTATTCCCTAAGCAAGATAAGGTCACTAATACCTTCACTAAACAAAATCGAACTAGATGATCTACAGCGAGATGTACGTCAGCGAATCGTAGAAGTTGCGGGAGATATAAAATACGAACTACGCCCTGGTGTTAAAGTCATCGTAAATGGTGGCAGAAGACTGAAGCAAGAGAAGGGAGAGGTTGTTAAAGTAAACCGCACCCGTGCGGAAGTCAGAATCAACGGCACTATATGGAATGTACCATTCACCCTGCTGAGTTTAGACGATGATCCAACTAGGAAATAATGGTCAATGGGTAAACCCAAAGTATGTTACATCTGCTACACGAGCGGAGTTCAAC
>MDTG01124933.1_pt1 | contig 16627 bp, 25 predicted proteins | sample 811421 | NCBI WGS metagenome assembly MDTG01 (sample SAMN05326645, study PRJNA326480) | marine metagenome | isolation source: seawater | place: Pacific Ocean: South East | collected 2011
TAGTAGCTACTGTCATCCAACCTGGACCTACTGTAGCAGAAGCACTACCTTGTCTTCTAAAAAATCTTGTTGAATCGTATCCGTCTAATGTAGCAGCGTCAACACTACCTGCTGTTAAAAACGCAGATGCGTGTTGTCCGTCTAATGTATCAGCATCTAAACCACTACCAGCTCCGTCATTAGCTTCATTCCAAACTTTACTCCAGGTAGCATAATTGCTACTTGTTGTAGTATGTCCTACATAAAATTCTGCATTATTAGCATATGCAAGAGCTATACCACCCCATCCACCAGCAGTATCTCTTTGAGAAATTTTATGAAAATAAAAATAAGTTGAACCAGGATTACCATAATTTTGGTTCTGGCTTCTCATCATACCCCCAAACCCTGTTGGTAATGATGACCAATTTGCTTCACTTAATTGATTTCCTTCTACTCCATGTCCACCTGTATATCCAATGTTAGTTGCCTCATCTCTTAATGCTTCTGTTTTTACTATATCTTCATTAGCATCTACTAACAAACAATGTGTTTTATTTTGACTCTCTACCCTAAAATCATTATTATGTCCACCCTCATTAAAAACTGCTCCATATTGTACTGACATTGGTGAGCTAAATGAAGTATTACCAAAGATGTTATGCGTTCCAGTATTTGTTAAATTATATCTTGTATTAGCTCCACCTGTTTGTAATAATAAACCTTGGCTTGTTGCTTGTATATATAAATCTTCTCCACTATGATAAATTTTTCCTTTTGGAACATTTAACGCACCAGCTTCACTTGCGTCTATATGTAAAGCATTTACATTAGAAGTGCCGTCTTTTACTCTGATATAAATATCTTTATCTGAAACATTATTTGCTATGTATAAGCTATTACCAGTATCTTTTTCTATAAAACTATCACCTGTGCTGTTTAAATCTAGCACAGCAGTAGAACCACCAGTAACAGTAACTTTATTAGTTACACTACCACTTCTATTTACTTTTAGTTCTCCGCCAGTATATGTTAGTTCTGATTCAGAATTTATACCACTAGAACCATCGTCAGTAAGTATTTGATTGTTAGATCCAGATGTAGATGCGCCACCCCCACCAATTTCAACCATAGCATTGCCATCACGAATGTACAGTTTGTCGTTAGTGTAATCATACGCTAATTCATACTGAGTGAAATCACTATAAGTAGGTGTACCAGACCCACGTCTTATTAATATAGTATTAGCCATTTATATCCTTATGAGTAGGTTCCGCCATTAATGGTAGCTCCATCGATGGTAGTAGCTTCTAATGTCCCTAAAACTAATGTTCCTGCAGTACCTGAATAATCACCACTTGAAACACTTGCTGCAGTAAGCATTGTAAATTTATTTACATTTTCATCCCATCCCATAAATCCTAACAAAGCTTCACCACCTGGATTTGCATCCGTAGATTTAAAGTATCTAAACTCTACACCTCTATCAAATCCGTCATCTGAACTAGGTGCAGTGTCTCCACCTAAAGTCAACACAACATCATCTATTGTTACTGTTGTAGAATTTACAGTAGTTGTACTACCTGTAACTGTTAAATTACCACCAACTGAAAAGTTTCCAGAAGTTCCACAATTACCTGCAAGAGTAATATTATCTGCTATTTTAGCTGCTGTAACTGCATCGTTTACAAGTTCAGCAGTATCTACAGAATTATCTTTCATTTTTGCATTAGATACAGAATTACTTCCTAAAGCTGTTTCATCTACTGCTCCAGCTCTAATTACATCGCTAGTAACTGCTTCAGTACCATTAGTACTTTTTAAGTGTCCAGCTACTACCTGTCCTATACCGATATGTGCTTGGTCTATAGAACCATCTACTAGATGTTCACTATCAATAGAATCGTCAGCTATCTTAGCTCCAGTAACTGCGTCTGCTGCTAATCTTGCATTATTTACAGCACCGTCTGCTAAATGCTCAGTGTCTACTGCGTCATCTGCTATTTTAGCTGAAGTTATTGCATCAGCATTTATTTTTGCTGTAGTTACTGCGTTGCTAGCTATTTGAGTAGCAGTTATTGTAGAGTTTGCTATTTCTGTAGCTGTAATCTTATTAGCTGCTATAGTTACAAAACCAGAACTAGATGTAAAAAAAGCATTATCAAAACTTGCTTTACCTAAAGTACTTGCACCAATATTTGCTGCTGCAGTTGCAACAGGTATTCCTGCTGTAATATTATTAGTAATATCTTCTATTTGCGCAGTTCCATTTGATGCTTTACCACCTACGTAAAGTTTACCACCTGCACCATTGTTATTATTATATGCTATCTCACCATACGCCAGTGAACTTGGTGCTCCTGTACCTGTATGGGAATTTCTTTTTATTTGTATTGTATTAGCCATTAGTATTGTCCCCCATTAATGTCTTCGTTTTGCAAAAGAACATCTGCGTCTTTTACACTTATTGTTGTTTGTCCACCAGATTCAGAAGTTTGTATGCCTGTTCCTGCTACTATATCTGAACTAAAATTATCTGCTTCTGTAATTACTACATCTGTAGTACCGTTATCAATTTTTAGTTTATTATCATCATAAAAAACAATTTTTTTATATACATCTTTAATTTTGTTTGGTCCTGTTAAACTTCCACCCATTATGTTGTCACTCCTATATCGTCATATGTTGGTTCATTTACACTTGCTATATCACTATAACTAGCATCACTAGGTATAGAAACATTGCTAAAAGTATGTACACTTCTTGTTATATCTGTATAAATACTACTACTTGGATCTGTTATAGCTGTTAAAGTTACATCTAATGGTATTGCTACGTCTACATAGTTACCATCAGTATTGTCATTAAAATGCTGTATTAATGAATCGAACGATACATTAATATCACTTAATGCAGCTAAACCAAAGTTTCCTTTCTTCCACGTATTAGCCATTATTTTCCTACTTTTTTCATAGCTTGTTTATGTGATGCTGTAAATGTAGCACCTTGCATCATAGCCTTAACCATAACGTCTATATGATTTTTTGTATGATGCTTTGCATGTCTTTTCATAGAAGTCTGTTGTCTTTTTGTTAGACTAGATATATCTATATTTTTTATTTTCACCCTATACCTCTATTATTTTTTCTTTACAATCTTTTTAACTTTACCGTTATGAGTTCTAGCAAACTTATGTGTTTTAGTTTCACGTATAAGTGTACCATAATAAGTTTTACCGCCCCATTTCCAACTAACTCTTTTAGCCATTATATCTCCTAAAAACTATGTTGTTTAACTGTAGTAGCACCAGATATTCTGCCTCTACTCTTAAATGTTTTTGCTTCTTTTATACCACGTTCAAATTTATTTTCAAAATATAATGATTGTTGCATACCATCTTGAGTTTGTTCATATCCAAGTTGTATAGCCTTATCAACTAAATACTGATGAAATTGTGTAGGTAATTCACTTTGTTCTGTCATAGCACTACTACCAGAATCTAATGTATTAAAATGATCTGCTTTTTTATGATAAAATAAAGTAATCTTTCTTACATCTGTTGGTGATGCAAACTGATTCTTTTCTTCTTCCATAGGGTCATGTAATGCAATACCAATAGAATCTCTTTCTACCCACCATACCCATTGTTTAGTTGTTCTGTCGTATATTGTATTATAATTTGGCATATTAACACTTCCACTTTCTTAACGATTTGTTAATTCTTGAATTAGGATCGTTTTGTTTTTTAGTTCCAGTTAACTTCTTTTTCATACCTCTCATACGTGCACAGAAAGAGTTCTTTCTAGGCCCACCTTCTGGTTGAGGAGCTTTTAAATTTCCTCCAGTTTTTTTATTGTAAGAAGCTCTACCCTTGGCATTTAATCCCCCGCTAGGATTCTTACCTTCTTTTCTTTGCCATGCTGGTGATTTAGCCATTATTAGTAGCCCTTCCTTTGAGCTTTTTTACCTGCGGCTTTTCTCTTAGCATCTAAGTATCTAGCTTTTGCTGTAGCTCTTCCGCCGTACTTCTTCCTTTTAGGTTGTACTTTTCTTTTTCCCTTAGGAAATTTATCTGTATTAGATCCAGCCGTAGATCTAATCATTGTATCTGCTTTAGCCATTATGTTAAGTCCCTATATTCTGGTCTGCCCATCAACCTGTTAATCTTTACTGTATTACCATCGTCATCAACGATATCTACACTTTTAATTTCTAAAATACTTTCTTTTAAACCGTAATATCTCTGATTAGCTACAGTATCAAACTGTGTAGCTTCATCTAATATTAATGTTCTAGAACAAAACTCATCTGATGCTTGATTTAGTAAATGTACAATTTCATTACTACCAAGGTCTGGATGATGTTTTCTAACTAACTCTATCATCTGCTGGAGTTTCATAATCTTTTCCTTCTACTTGTGTTTGCATTAAATATATACTTAAAAACGCACTTAAATCTCCTATTACCATTTCATACTGCTTTGTATACCAATCGTAGTCAGCCATTTTTGCATTTAATTCTGTAGTGTAAGATTCTACTCTACCTAAATAATCTTGTATTTCTTGAGCTTCACTCTCACTAACAACTCTTGCTGCTTCTACTTTTTGTTGTAAATCTGTTGTATATATAGCTAATTCTTTATTGTATTCATTAAATTCATTTTCAATGTCTGCAGAATACTGTTGCAATAATTGCGCCTGTTTTCCTAATGCTACTTGTGCCATTTCTGGATCTTCATCTGCTATAAAATCATCTACTCCAAAATCTGCTTCTGTTCCAGATGTAGTATCTGAACCTGACAATGTTCCATAATCGGTTGTTATAGTAGGTTTATTATAACTTGGCGCAGTACCTAAACTTGCCAATGTAGTATCATTTAACGTTACTACGGTAGGAACTGTTGGCAATGTTACATTAGCAATCATTAATCTTAATAATTCTTTTGCAGCATACAACACAACACCTCTTTCTAATTCATCTGGTAAATTACTAATAGATGAATCTCCTAAGCTAACAGATGTATCTGGAGTTATATGTTTTACTAAAGCACTTTGTCCATTTGCAGGAGTTGGTATAACATTTAAAGTTCCATTTTCTATATAGTATTTTGGATCTAACTTACTAGTGTAATAAATACTATTTACATCCGTATAATCACCTGCATCCTCTTGGCTTATTTCCATAGCTTTTCTATTGCGTGAACCATCATTTCTAGTAACACTTACAATTTTTATCACCGATGCAGTGCTCATAGTTGTAGGCGAACTGTTCAATGTTGTAGAACTTGTCATTCTATTAGCTATATCATCATTAAATGAAAGATATTTTGTTATATATTTAACGCCTTCTTCTAAATACAAATCAGCTTGTGCTGTGTAATCAGGGCTATCTATATCACCAACTATTGCTTCTATCTCTGTTTTAAAACTCATTTACTTTTTCCTTTTTTTAAGATTTCGATATGGTTGGTATATCGAATCTGTACCATATCCATATTCATTAGGATTGCTATCTGGAATAAGATCTTGTTTAGTCGCCCCTTTTGGTGCTTTTACTTTTTGTGGTCTTCTACTACCAGGAGGTAGTTGCTGACCTCCAGGTCGAGGTTTAGCATAAGTGCTTCCTGTGCTAGACAAGTCACTTTGACTAACTTTAGGACCTTTACCTCTAATTACACCTAATTCATCTTTTCTTTTAATTATTCTTGCTTCTCTCTCAGCAGAAGTTTCTTTCAAAGTTCCTCTTTTTCCTGCTTTTGGTCTAGTTGTTAAATCGTTAGGTATCTTATCTCCTCCCGAACCTTTACGCAACTTTCTATTCTTTTTAATAACGTTTTTAATTGTTTTTGCTCCAATTCTTAACGCCTTTAATGCAAATGGATTTGCCATTACTTACCTACCTTTTTCAATTCAACCATCATTTTACCTGATTTGTTTTTTACATTTGTTCTATCGGGCATTCCACCAACCATAGCTCCAGCTGCTGCTGCCTTTCTTGACATTCCAATATCATCTACAACAGCAAAATCTCCTAACTTAGAACCTGATTCTCCAGCTCTAGGTTTACCAACACGAGCTAAAACGTTGTTAACATCTGACCTGTACGCCATTTCATCTTTTTTATTATGAAATACCCCTTGCTGCATTTTGTTCCTATGTTTGCTAGTTTCAAACAAATATTTTTTCTTGTCAAAATAATTCATATCTAAACCTTTCTTAGGAGGTTTAACCTTAAAAGATATGTTTTGTTTTTTGCTTAACGCTTTCTTAGCTATCTTGCCTACTGTTTTCAATATTTTGAAATGAATAGCCATCTTACATGCCCTTTCTTCTTTTTTTATTCTTACTTTTTTGACTACGACCACTTATTCTTCCAGATACTGATCCATATAAACTACTCATTCCTACTAATTTAACTTTATTAGAATGATCAAATGTTACTCTAGCGGCAGATTTTCCATATTCTGCTGCCTTAGAGGCTCCCGTTTGTGTCTTAGTCTTAATAATATCATGTTTGTAACCAGCTGTTTTGCCCTTTACAAACTTTTTATTTTTTACCCTATCAATGGTACGCTGATGCGTAGTTGGCTTACCAGTTTTAGTGAAATATTTTTTCTCACCCTTTTTCCTAGTAATAGTAGTGCCCTTTTTTTGTATCTTGGTTAATTTTTTGTAAGTTGCTGCTGCACCACGTTTAATTCCTGTATCTATTGCACCGCCCTTAAACAACAATCCGTCTTTACCAACGCCTTTGTTGTATTTTCTACGTGCTAATCTATAAATTGCTGGTGCTTTTTTTACAAGTTTTCTTCCTGCTACTCTTGCTGCCGTTAAAGCTGCTGCTGCAAATGGAATCGCCATAATCTTCTCCTTCAATAGTGGGGGGATATATTTCAATCCCCCCGTTTATCTTAACTAAATTGCAATACAGTATGTGTTTCTGGTAAAGAAATTTCTAGACCTGCTTCTGTAAGAACCATGTCTTTTCTTCCGTCAACATTTCTGTTTTGTACATTAGTAATGATTTGAGTGTCACGTGATACACCGTTACCCATTAATGGACGGTATGCTACGTTATTCAAATCAATCATAATTGCTGTATTTTCGTGAATACCTCTAAATAGTGGTTCCATAACAAAGTTAAGGTTACCATAGATAGTTGATACTCTTGTTACAGCATGTCCGAAGTTACCTTGAACATTTTGAATGTCAAGACCACTTCCAACCTGACTGTTTAAAGCCATTGTATTACCTAAGAATGAAGACCCACCAAGTTTATTCAACCATGATAGAACTTTTCTTGAAGCTAATACTAGTTTTTCACCGCTGTTTCCAGACTCTGGTGAGAAAACGTCTTCCATAGAGTCAATGAAGTGATCGTAATTAGCTGAAGAATAAGCAAAAGTTTTCACTTTACCGTATGCTTCAGTGTAAGGTACGATACCCCATGTTCTTCTAACTGGACCAGTTGCTGTAGAATCGTCTGTTCCTACACCGAATAGCATAGCATGCTCAAGATCCATCTTATGTTCCATAAGTTTTTCTTGGTATACTCTCATGTATTCGTTAGAAATTCCACGATATCTAGTAGCTAGAGCTGTACCAGAGAATAGAGGTACTGAGGTCTTAAAGATCTGACAGTATCCTTCTCTGTTGTAAAACTCGTCACTCCAACCTTCTGGGTCAGTTCCACCTTCAGCAAATGCTGAACCTACAACTTGACCTTTCATGTTGTCGTCAAAACGTAGCTTAGATGCATTTGCAGGTGTTTGAATACCTTTAGTTGCAGCGTCTGCTCCGTCAGCTGATCTAGTAGCCTTAAGCATTAACTTAAGGAATGTAGCTGCTTTAATTTTAGCTTTGCTAGAATCTGTAGCTTCTACTTCATCGATCTTGTAATATGCGATTGCTCCTACGTCACTTCCGTCTGAACCGTCAGCATCGTATTCACATTCTATTGCAACAATTTGTCCTACTAATAGGAACTCAGGTGCAACGTTTGTTGATACCTCTCTACCAAATTTATCATAGCCGCAATCTACGTAGAAATTATCTCCAGAAACAATAGCATAAGCGTCAGAGCTATAAGCTCCTACTTCTTTTGCTGCTTGCAACTGAAAATTACGTCTCTGCCACTGATGTCTTTGCTCTAAGAACTTAAACACAGGGTCATCTGTAGGTTTCTTTGCGACATTGGCTAAATAGGTGAAGAAAGGTGATTGTTGAGGAGCTAATTCAGCTACTCTTTCACCAAAGTTGAAAATTCGTCTATCAACATTGATGGAAGTACCCTGAACAGCTTCTCCTGGATTAATACTATATATGTTAGCCATCTTAATTCACTTCTCCTAGTTAAAATGGATTCTTCTTGTTAAAGTTTTGTATCATAGAATCCATCATTTTATCTTCTGATTTTTTAGATGACTGCATATTGACTCCAGCTTTTACCCCGATAGGTTTCGGTATTGACAGTTTTGACTTTTGTTGCATCATATTAGCCTGTTTTTGTAAGGCAGCATCACTAACTTGTGTAATCGTTTGACTACTTTGTTCTTGTGGTTGCGTGTTTATTCTATGCAATTTCACCAAATTGTCTAAAGACATTGACTCTGGTGCTGTCATTTTTACCATAAAATCATTAGCATCGTCTAACGAATATCCATAATTGCGTTGTAGATCAGATACTAATTGAGCTTCTTGAGCTTGTTTCTTAGTCTGTTCTTCTAGTGTACGCATAGATTGTATACGTTGCTCTTCTAATGATGTGGTATAATCTGTCATGCTTTCCATATATTCAGTTTGTTTAACTAAATATTTAGCACTTGCGCTATCTGGGTCAGCTATTGCCTCGGAATGATCGAAGTCAGCAGGTTTCTGAGGTTTAACAGGCTTCTCTAATTGGACTGTTTCCTCTTTCACTGGTTGTGCAGATGCTTTTTGATTTGTCATAAGTTCATTAACTTGACCTTTTAACAATTCTACTTCAGCTGCACGTTTATCTGCTTGACTTTGCCAGTACTGAAACTGACTATTATCTTCCTTTGGGTCAACAGATTGTGGAACTTCTGAAGGTTCATCAACAGATGTTTCGGTAGGTTCTCCAGTTTGAAATGCAAATTCGCTTGAATTATCTCCGAAAATATCATTAAAGATGTCTTCTTCTGGTTTAGGTGCCACTGCAGTCTCTTGTGGTGCCTCAACCTGTGGTTGTTCTACTTCTGTTGCCTGTATGTTTTGAGTATCACTCATTCTCTTGTTCTCCTGACTCTAACTCTCCAGTAAGAGGATTTGCAGCGATTTGCTCACTTTCAACTTCTCTTGCGGAGTTTATTAGATTTTGTTCAACATCGGCAAGACGTGTTTGATACATCGTAGTTGCCGCTTCAGCTCTGTTCTTAACTTTGTCAAGTCCTGAGCTAAATTTTTCTACCTCTAAACGTTTCTTAGCATGTAGCTCTTCACGTGTAGCGGTTTGCAAGTCTCCTTTGACCTGCTTCAATTCTTGTGCCATTGCTTCCATTTGTTGTTGCATTTGTTTCATTTGACCAGCACGTTCTAATACTCCTTCTACGTCTACTAACTCTGATTTCTTTAAAACTTCTACCTGGTCAATTAATCCAGCTTGATACATTTCTTGATATGTTGCTAGCAATGCCATTCTGTTAGTTGGTAATGTAGAACCTGATACTACTCTAACATCGTAGTTTCCTGTTCCAATGTCATGCCACTTGTGCACTTGTTCATTATCCATCTCTTTATAAAAATTAAATCTTTGTTCTTTTTCTGTTCCGTTTGGTTGAACTAAACGCACTACTTTTTCTTCAGTGTACAACTGTTGCATTAAAGGTATTGCTACCTTAGCAGCTTGATTTAAAAAGTTTTCTACATCATCTCTTCTAGATTTAATACGTCTTTGTCCAAATTCATCTACTACTAATGTTCCTCTATACGTAGACGGAGCATTTGCTGTACTACCTTGCATTAATTCAAAAATACCAAAGCCGTATTCTAGGTCATACTTAGCATCTGCTTCGTTTTTATATAATTCATTGGGAAGAGGCACGGGCCCTGCTACAATAGGTGCACCTAGCTCTGCGTCAAATTCAATAACGCTGGTTCCAGCTCTTCCCCACTCTTCTTCAATCATGCGTATATCAGCTGAACCTCTTGGTATTAACAGCTTTACGTTAGTGCTTGTAGAAGCATGAGCAATAATTAATGATCTAATTTTATTAATATATTCTTGTAATGGTCTAAATAATCTTACATCTGATTCAGGGAACGGATTTCTATGATGTATATTCATTAAAGGTACGATAGGATACTCTTCAACAGGTAAAACTCTTTCATATAACAAATTATCTCCAACGGATACTGTCATAGCTACACAGCATTTTTCTATTTCATTTGCTGTAATTTTACCCATACCAACCAATTCACCCACTGTTGTAGGTATTAAAACAGTAGTACTACCTGGTATAGCGTCTTCATCTTCCATTCCAGGAACTTTGATAGGGTCAGCTGGTATAATATTTCCTTGTTCATCTATTTCAGGTTCTGGTAATTCAAAATGGAACATTGTACCATAAGATTCAATGGTCTTGAACATTTCTTCTACCAACTTAGGATCAGATACAATAACCTCTTCTCCTGTAATTTTTCTAACAACAATATAATATTTATCAGTATAAGCATCATATTCTTCATCTGTCATTAAAAATTCTTCATAATTAAAAGGTTCAAATACATTCCAGTAGCTATGCATTTCTTTTGTATATCTTTCTATAAACTTACGCTTTGTATGATATACATTATCATCGTCACCTTTAAATATTTGACCTTCAGTTGCTGCTAAATCAGTTGTTGGATAATCTTCATTGTCAGCTTGATGAGATGAAGCATCTTGAATAATATCCATAAAATCAGGATATAATTGCATTGCTTGCTCGTCAGTTAAATGTTTAGCAACTAAAATATGTGCAGCGTCTCTTGCATATATATCTTTAGCATTTGGATCAATATATACATCTAATGGGTTAATAGATTTAATATAAACTTCTCCTTTACCCATATCTGCTTGAGGATCTTGGTATATATTAAATACTCCCATACCTCCAACATAGTAATCATCAATTACTTTCTTTAACTCTTCGTTACCAGTAGACTGTTCCCATATCCAAGCAAATAAATCAGAAAAAACTTTAGCTGTATCTCTGTCAGAATCTTCTCTTGCAGTACTACGAAATTGAGGTGAATTGTATGTTAGCAAAGATTTTGCTGTTTCAACGATAGGATGTATACGATTTACTACAATAGGAGCTTGACCACGTGCTTCTAAAACGTCTTTTTCTTCATTTGACCATTGAGCTCCTGCACGGAACTCGATTGCTTCTTGGTATTTAACTGCCCACATTTCACGGGACGATGAGTATTCTCTGAGTAATTCTTGCGATAGTTCTACTTCTTCATGAGTAGAGCCGTCATTTCTTTTAATTCTTCCAGGCACATAACCAAAAATATTTATCAAATCATTATAATTTTGACTTCTTGCTTTTTGGCTTTTTTTTCTTTTTGGCATTTACCTCTATGTACCCTTCTGGTATTTTTGTGTTTAATACATCATCTAACTCTTTTGCAAAATTGCGAAAAGCAGACATATATTTAACTAAATCTATTTGCATACAATTACTCCCCTGAAATTAAAAGACTTTTTTCGTTAATGTCAAGTCTTTTTTACGCTATTTTCCAGTTTTTTGGCTGATAATCATAATATTCGTCATATTCTAGCTCCATATCAGCTCCATCGTGGGTAGGTTTGTAGCAATTTTTATTAGCATAAAAGAATCCGTCTAACAAGTCATCATGTTTACCACGTGGATATAATAACAATTCATCTAATAGTGCTTGTTGATTTTTCTGTATAAATACATTTCCTTGAGCAAATAAGGGCTGCAAACTCTCTAATCTATATGACTTGGAGGTTCTTGGATTTTCTTTTATTTCAAGACCAGGAATAAACAGCCCTTCATCTGCAGACTTTTCTTTTATGTACTGCCTTAACATTTCCTGATATCCAACAGACTCTATCCTTGTTTTCGCACTTCTATTTACTTTGAAGTTTGTAATGATAGAATCTGCTAGATCTAGTGGGGTAGCCCTTTTTCGATAGTAGGGCAAAACAAATCTATTACCATCATAGTCAACTGCTATATTAAATATTACACTAAAGTCAGCTCCTCTCTTTGTACTAGAGGCAGGGTCGACTCCTGTAAAGATGTTTACAGGTCTAATCTCATTTACTTCCTCCCCATTTACGGTCGTCAGTATGAGATTCGACAACCCTTGTTCATCCGTCTCTGTATAGCCTTCGTAATATTGAATATGTTCAGCTCTAAATAAATTTTCTTCATCACCTGTAATTTGACACAAGTACTCTCTATAAAATACAGATACACGATTAATACTTTCTAATTCTTCTTTTTTCTGAACAAGTTTCTCTGCGGGCCATACTTCATCCCATAATGCTTTACCATTTTCGAGGTCAGGAGCAAAATGCATATTAACCCAACCTTTCATATCTTTTAATGTTTCAACGAGACAACGTTCATGCTGGGGAGTACCAATAACACATACTCTACCTCTGATAGGATCTAAAGAAGGAACACCAGATTGTAGCAACCAACGGAGATTTGTCTCCATAGCTTCTGCTGTTTTGGTATTATTTTCATCTTCGGGGTCATCTAAGATTAATAAGGTAGGACGTTGATTTCCATGTTTGATACCACGTATCTGCTGGCCAGTACCCTTACATATAATAACGCTACCATCTTTTAGTTCTATCTCAGCGTTTGACCATTTACGTGCAGATTGCATACCCCAATACCCAAAGAAGTGTCTAAACTCTTGAGAATAGTCTAATACGTCTTTTATTGTTCCTAATAACTTGGTAGCGTGTCCCTGCGTTCTAGATACTAATACAATAACCTTAGGACCCTTATCAAACATAAGATGGTATAAGGGATATACACCTGCCACAATACTAGACTTAGCATGACCTCTTGGAGCAATAATATTAATTTGTTTTTCATCTTTATGTAATTCTTCTATAATGTCGTAGTGGAATCTTGGAGATTCACTACTAAACATATTGGGCATTACCATACGCCCAAATAACAACATATCCTGTTGCATTTCTAGTAATAACTTATTTTTATCCACGTATTTTTACTGGTTCTACAATAATCTTCATATCTCTAGCTACTTCAAACATTGTTGTCATAAACAACGTTAAGTCATCATCATTGCTGGTTCTGATCTTCACGTACTTCGTCAACCTCGCTGATTTTAGTCGCTTTGAGTTTTTTTCTTTGCTCTTCATAGTTTGCCTCAATTTGATGTGTCATATCAACCTCCAAGGACTCCGTCACCTGTTTTGTCTTAGGTGCCATATCTAAAAATATAGATAATTCTTTTGCAGCACGTATCATATCTGCACTGCTTTCTTTTACTTTTGCTACTTCGATAGCATCTTTCATTGTATCAAGTACAAAACCTTCATCAATACCTTTATCTGTAAGTATTTCTTTTAGTTTTTCTTCAATCATTTTCTTTGCCTCTTTACTTTTCAATAATTTTTTTATGGCTATAGCGGGGTTTTTTTGGTCAGGCCTGTATAATTTACCTATTTTATCGAGATCTGGCTGTAAACCAGCCATTTTGTACGTTAAATAGGCATCTATGGCTAGTTTAGCCCTACCTTTTTTAGCTTCCATCGCACTATATGGCTTTGTAGACACGCTAGAATAGTTGCTTGAAGCATAATGTGGTTCAAACTCTAGCCTCCTGTGTTTACCAAGCCACTGACGACCGAATGGATAGACCATTTCAGTATTAGTAGCATACTCGTTACGAGCAATACACTTAGAAACATAGTTATCGTCACTAATACCAAACTCCCCAGGACCGCATTCTTGCCAATATTTATAGCATACTCCCAATTCATCTGCTTCGATGTCGGTATATACTTCAAAATTAACGGGTTCATAGTTATTTATCTTTAGTTTCTTTGTTATCTTGATCATTATCTTTATAATTTTCTTCCAAATATTTTACGAAAGCGTCTTTATCCCCTTTCATCTTCATATATTCGTCTAGGGCCCTATCGCCGTTGAAAACATGTTGCTTCAACTGCTCTAATTGTACTGCAATAGCTGCCATAGTACTAATCAACTCTTTTGCTGTAGGTTTTTTCTTTTTATTTATAGCCATTAACGTTAATCCTTTACGTAATTAATTATCTTAAATAATTAATGTATCTCTTAACGTTAATATTAACGTTAATACCATACACTATTTAGTCCAAATCTCTATCTGCCTTTATGAGAACGCCTAATTCTATTGCTTCTCTAATTACATTAATCTCTACTTCAGCCATCATAATCATCTTAATCTCTTGAACTTTAGGATTATCGGGATCTACGGGCACTTTTTCCCATTCTTTCCCATTCCAACGCTCAAAAAACTCCGCATTAGCAATAGCCTTAAGTATATCCTTAGGTAATTTTTTAGTCATAGCTATAAAATAAGTCCAATATTTGAAAAATGCAACTAGAATGTGTGTGGGAGATATATACACTCACTACCTACCCCATTAATTTGTTTCATTTATTTTTTTCCGTTGAGATTTTTTCGTTGAAATACAGGCCCGCAAGGGGAAAGTAAAGCGGTGGCTTTACTTTTATTTCACCGCTTAAATCTCCGTTGTCTTTACTAATGAAACAAATTAATCGGGGTAGGCACGTTCGCCCCTTTTCCCTATGGAAATTCTTTCATAGATTTACTAATAACAACACTATCTCTTGATAGGAAAGGAATGCATAATGTCTAAGCAATTTGACTTTAATTCATTCAATAAATCTAACGACACAGTCGTTAGTAAATCATCAGACGCAGACTACTTCTTTAATGTAGAGGTTTCTACGACTAATCCATTAACTAACGAGACCATCAAATCTCGCAAGCGTCACGATGATTTCAATTCATCAGTAGCAAGTGCGGTTGACCATTCTGATATGACTTGCTATTTATCAGTTAGTTCCACCATTGAGGAAAGTGCAATGAAAGCACTTGTCTCTGAATTAGCAGGTAAAGGTTGGACAATGCAACCATTGGCTAAGTCTAAATCAGGCAAAACCTTTGGTTACATTATTAATCCTGAGTAACCTTTACCTTCCTATTGTTGTGCTATCGTCTCTACGGCGGTAGCACGACACTCTTTTTAAACAATACCATACACTAAAAAAAGTGTATATTTAAACCCGAAAACAAGAAACGAGGTAAAAAATGTATAATTATATCCCATATTATCGTAACGAACAAATAGATACAATATATAAGATTTATAAAGTAAATGGCTATGAAGTAACAAAAAACTTCATCACCACAAGATACAAAACAAATGATAGCAGATGTAAGTTTATATCAGGCTATCGCAAAGGTTTTATTAAGTTAAAGAAAGGAAACTGATGTGGATAAACCGAATAATGTGAATCAAGGTAACAGAGACGGAAGTGCTCAAGCCCGCCAGGATATCACAAACATTAACAAAGGGCAGACTGGTTTCGTATTGCTATTTGATACTGATTTTGAAAAACAGGCGATTTATAACTCGTCAATCAAATCAGTGAATGTACATAGCAACAACAATAGATCCGTTTTAGATATAGCAGTACGAAACTAGACGAATGCGGTGTCTTATAATTACCTCATAAGGCATCGCAAAAATTTTTCATTGTTAATATCACCTAAAAAAAGTAGGAGGTGAGAACAATGAAATAACGTAATAGATGTATCCAATGGATGAAAAAGGCAGCGATGTCGGATACATACTCATTTGGCTGCTCTAGGACACGTGTTGGTACCAAACATAGAGCCTAGGGCAGTCAAAACATAAATATAGAAAGTTAATATGAAGAAAAATCATATTGTAAAACTCAATGATGGACCGAAGGCAGCCTAATACCTTTAACATAATCGGTTGGGGACAGGGTTTCTTTCTATATAAAAATAACAACTAACATGGAGAAAAAAACTATGATGGACTTAATAATATTTCTTTGTTTTATAATATTTATGATTCTAGCAGTATGCTGGATACAAGCAATAGAAATAACACAATTAAAAGCAAGAGCAAAATATTTACAAAAAGAAAATGATTACTACGAAGAATATGTTCCAAAATATAATATGTGCTGTGAATTTCACCCTAATTGGGACCCAGACATATGTCCAGAAACTGGAAAATATTTAAGAGAGGATAAGGAATGAAATATTTACATGAAGCCTTGATTTCATTTAATGATTTTCAAGGAATACTAAATACCATGCGTTATACAGACGCAGTAGAACAATACATGACATTTGATAGAGTTACTGAACAATGGATAAGAGATAACAATTTAATAGCAAAAGTTCCAATAAAAGGAATAAAATCTATTAAGCCATTTCGTGGCAGTTATTATTATCCTAACGAAACAATGATAGTCAAGTTTCACAAGCCCTATCATGTTTATAATAATGGCATGCGAATAACTTCTAATGATTTAATATCTATGATACATAGAAAGAAAAAATTTCAAATGTTAGATATA
>MDTG01234696.1_pt1 | contig 16627 bp, 12 predicted proteins | sample 811421 | NCBI WGS metagenome assembly MDTG01 (sample SAMN05326645, study PRJNA326480) | marine metagenome | isolation source: seawater | place: Pacific Ocean: South East | collected 2011
ATAAGTATTCTTCTTTCTGAAACTATTTCTTCTCTTAAGAGTCCTCTTAAGGAGTTTAGATCTCTTCTTTCTCTGCTTAAGTTGTGATCCTCTTCTTCTATGAGTCCTTCTATATGAACGCATAACTCTCTTAGCCATTATTATATATAATAGAAATTATTTAAAAAACTATCTTCTCTAAAAAACATTCTTTTCTAAAAAATTAATAATGAGTTCTTTTAAAGAATCTTTACTATAATCATCAGAATTGATCGTTAGGTGGGGATATCCACTCTTAAAATTAAACTCATTCTTTTCTGAAAAATGATCTCTATTTTTAAGATGGTCTTCATAATTTTCTGGATACGTATTTTTAATACGTTCTTCTTGTAATTCTCTTGAAATATTCAACTTTATGATGATCCAGTTATCATTTACTAATGCGTCTAATTCATTCTGATAACGAACATCATCTACTATACAATTCTCAAATAATCTCGATTCTTCTATAACCGGTCTTACCCAAACATCTTTATCAATTTCTCTCATTTTATTGGCGAAATTAATAAGTAGACTTCTATCTTTGCCCTGCATATTAAATATTTCTTTTGCATATTTCTTAACAGCTCCTCCAAATGAGAATGTTTTGTAACTACTATCATGATCCATTATTATTTGAGCTATGGTAGATTTACCTGAACACATTTTTCCAATGATTGCAATTTTCATTGTTTTTCTAACAAATTATATTTACTCATATATTTTTAAGTTTTTTAGAATCCTTTAATTCTTATACTTTTTTAAAAGCAAACTACTTAAAATGAATCTTATAATATAATGTATAGTATTCCATCAATGCGTGTCATCAAAAGATCAGGTGAATATGAAAATGTATCTTTTGATAAGATTCTTAATCGCATCACATCACTTTCAACTCATAATCCACCACTAAATAAAATAAATATTGATTCTTCTTCAGTAGCCCAAAAAGTTATTCAGGAGCTAAGAGATCTTGTAACTACTAAAGAATTGGATGTTCTAAGTTCTCAAATAGCGATTGCAATGTATTCTAAGCACCCGGATTATGCTAAACTAGCAAGCCGTATTGTCGTATCTAATCATCATAAGAATACTCTGGATACTTTTAGTGATAAAGTTGAAAAGATGTTTCATACTGAAAAACCGTTAGTAAATAATGATTTCTATGAGCTTGTTAAGAATAATCGTGTTCTTATTGATTCAAGGATCAATTATGATAAAGACTATATGTTTGATTATTTTGGTCTTAAAACACTTGAAAAAAGTTATCTTTATAAAATGAATGGTGAAATTATTGAAAGACCTCAAGATATGATTATGCGCGTTTGTCTTTCAATTCACAGAAATGATATTGATAGAGCATTTGAATCATATGATTATATGTCTGAATTATACTTTACACATGCTACACCAACTCTTTTTAATGCGGGGTCAAATAGAGAACAATTTGCTAGCTGTTTTCTTCTCTCAATGAAAGAAGACTCTATTGATGGGATTTATAAAACTCTTAATGATTGTGCTCTAATATCTCAACATTCAGGCGGTATTGGTCTTCATATTCATAATATTCGTGCTAAAGATTCTTATATTGCTGGCACTGCTGGTAAGTCTAATGGGATTGTCCCTATGCTAAGAGTCTTTAATGATACTGCAAGATATGTTGACCAGGGTGGAGGTAAACGCAACGGCTCTTTTGCTATTTATCTTGAACCATGGCACGCAGATATTATGAGTTTCTTGGAACTTAAAAAGAATCACGGCAATGAAGCTGAAAGAGCAAGAGATCTTTTTTATGCTCTTTGGATTCCCGATTTATTTATGGAAAAAGTTGTAAATGATGGAATGTGGCATCTTTTCTGTCCTAATGAAACTGGAGATCTAAGTAATTATGTTGGTGATGATTTCGTTGAAAAATATAATGAACTGGTTGATAATGGTGAGTTTAGAGAGGCAATTCCAGCCAGAAAAGTATGGGCAGCAATTCTAAACTCTCAAATTGAGACTGGAACACCTTATCTTCTTTATAAAGATAGTTGTAATAAGAAATCGAATCAACAGAATCTTGGAGTAATTAAATCTTCAAATCTTTGTACTGAAATAGTTGAATATTCAGATAAAGATGAAACAGCTGTTTGTAATCTTGCATCAATCGCTCTTAAGAGATTTGTTATTCCTAGAAATACAGAATATCTTAAAATTAGAATATATTCTAAATCGGGTTGTATATACTGTAAAATGGCTAAGCGTCTGTGTGAAAGAATGGAAATAGATCATGAAGTAGTTGAACATACAAACTTCCTTCTATCAGGAGAATATCCTCATGGTATAACTTTCCCTCAAGTTTCTATCTTGAATAATAATGAAGGAGCACAAACAGGACATCTTGGTGGTTATACAGAACTTGAAAGATATCTTTCTGGAACATTTGATTATGAAAAACTCGGTGAAGTTACTGAAATAATTACACGAAATCTTAATAATGTAATTGATTATAATTATTATCCTACTCCTGAAACTAAACGATCTAATATGAAGCACAGACCTATTGGTATAGGTGTTCAAGGATTAGCAAATGTTTTCTTTGAATTAAATCTTCCCTTTGATTCTAAAGAAGCAAGAGAATTAAATGAAAATATCTTTGAAACAATTTACTATCATTCAATGAAATGTTCTGTTGAATTATCTAAAGAAAGAGAAATTCTTATAAAAAGATATAAATGTTGGTTGTCACAAACTCATGGTAATAATCTTGAATATTCAGATGACTTTGTTGATAGTTGTGAAATTCATGATATTAAGAAAAAACTTAATGTAATTCTTGATGAAGAAATAAATCGTAATGATTATCTCGGATCTTATAGTTCATTCATAGGTTCGCCTTTATCACAGGGAAAGTTTCAATTTGATCTATGGAATTATAATCAACTAGATATTCGTCATAATTGGTCAGCACTTAAAAGAGATGTTCTTCTTTATGGAACAAGAAATAGTCTTCTTGTTGCCCCTATGCCCACTGCTTCAACCGCACAAATCTTGGGAAATTATGAATGTTTTGAACCTATTATGTCTAATATTTATTCTAGAAGAGTTATTTCTGGTGAATATATGGTTATCAATGAATATCTTGTGAATGATTTACTTCATAATGATTTATGGTCTAGAGAAATGAAAGATAAAATTATTGAACACAATGGTTCTATTCAAAATATCTCTGAAATACCTAAGATTTTTAAAGATAAATATAAAACAGTATGGGAATTGAAACAAAAGGTTATTGTAGATATGGCATGTGATAGAGGTAAATATATCTGTCAATCACAGAGTATGAATCTATTCTTAGAAAGTCCTAGTGCAAAAACACTTACATCTATGCATGTCTACGCATGGAGACAGGGTCTTAAAACGGGTATTTATTACCTGAGAACAAGACCCGCAACAAATGCTCTTCAATTCACAGTAGCTCCTGAGATCGCTTGTGAGTCTTGTTCAGCTTAGGTATTGCGTTGATAGGGAAAAAAGAATAGTATAATAATAATCAATCCATAAGCAAACCATCTTTCAAAATCCGTGGCCAGCCAGTATAGATCCGGCGGGCTTTTTTGCGGGTTAAAGAATGATTTATATTCCTTTGATAAAAAATCTTCTAAAATATTTTGTGTGTAACGTAGAAGCTTATTAATCATATCTACCCTTTTTTCACATTCTATCTTATTTAATTTTTTTATTCTTTTAAAATCATCATGATTCAATATATTTTTATTATCCACAACAGTAACATAATCATCAAAATATCTCGAAACATAATTTTCAATCCTATGTACTTCATATTCTAATTTTTCAAAATCTGAAAATGATTTAAAGACATATAATTGTCCATAGGGATCCGATTCCTGTTCTGCTTTCCAAGGAGTGCTTTTGAGCCAAATGAGTTTAGACATCTTACTAGGTATATAATGTAATTCTTTTTTCTCAATAAATAATTCAAACACTTCACTTATTATTTTTTTCATTTCTTCAGTAATGATTACTTTATATAATGTTTTTGAGTTTTTTGTTAATTTTTTTGGAATTAGTTTTAATGCTTCACTTCTCCAGTCAGTGGCCGCTTTCCTCCCATCGGGATATTTTTCTCTTAAAATCCTTTTTATATCTGATTCTCCTAAATCAATTATTTGTGAAATATAAGGCGCTTTTTATTATAATCTTCAGAATGTTTTAGGTGTATTATCTTACTGGGACAATGTTGACTTGTAAATCCACCTCCCCTTTTTATTCTAACAGATTTATTTTTTCGAAAACTCTTTCCCCTTAAATTTCTCTTTCTCTTAAAACTCTTTTTCTTGAAACTCTTTCTTCTACTCAAATTATTTCTCATATATATATATATATTATTCTAATTCATAAAAGAATTTTATTATATTTATCATATTATGATAAATATAATTTTTCATGTTTTCTTTATCATATTGCCAGGTATTCGAAGTAAATATATCATATAGTTTTTCTATAATTACATATACTGTTTTTAGAAGCTCATTAATCATTTTCACCCTTTCATTACATTCTTCCCTATTTAGTTTTTTTAGTCTTTTTCTCAAAGTGTGATGCATCACTTTTACATTTTCTAGTCCTTTAACATTGAACGTACGAGTTAATATACGCAATACATTTAATACATATCTTTGCAATTCTTCAAACTCACTAAAACTGTAATGAGTATAATCTGAATGCTTGATGGATTTATCGGATAAGTAACTTAATACATCTCTTGTTTTATCTTTCATACTTTTCGTAAAGATTACCTTATAATGGGTAGTATTCTTATCGTCATACATCTCATTTACATATGGACCAGAGTAACCCGTTTCTTTAGAGGGGATAGTAGTAGTAACTACATCACAATGTTGACTTTTAAATCCACTTCCCTTTATTCTAACTGATTTTTTTCGAAAACTCTTTCTCCTGATTTTTCTCTTTCTCTTAAAACTCTTTCTCTTAAAACTCTTTCTTCTGCTTAAATTATTTCTTTTAAAACTCTTTCTTCTACTCAAATTATTTCTCATGTATATATATATATATATATATATTATTCTATAAAGAGCTTTATTTTGAAGGGATAATTTTAAGTTTATATCTATATTTAATTATTGTATTATAATTAAGAACTATGGATGAAAAATATATTATAATTGATAACCGATTATCAAGTGATTTAAAAGTAAAAACTTTCTCAGGTTTTAAAAAGACAGATGTTTTTAAGGCGATGCTTGAAAATATAGAAAAAGGTAAATTAGAAAATGCTTTAAATTGGTGTACTGAATGTATCGTTTCAGGTTATTTTACTGAATTATTGGATAAATTAATTTCTTTTTCTTGTAAAATTATTCATCTTAATAGTCCCAATCTACCTCAATATCTTTGTAAAAAATATAATCACTTTTATAGAATTATTGAGATTGATCTTAAGAAAAAGAAAGAACTTGAAACTCTTATTCATTATAGAAATGATCAATGCGTAAGAAATCTTTTTTTTGATATTGTTGTTACACTTACTACTACTCATAAAACTAAACGTTTTGATAAGTATCCCAAAGTAAATGAAAAGACTGATTTTTATTATGAAAATATTCAAAAAAGATTAGTCGCAACTGCGAACTTTGTTCCCACAGATATGATTAAGTTCACCGATCCAGATGAAGTAAAAATAATTGTTAATGAAATCTTATTTCACTACAAGAATAAAGCTTCTGGTTATGAAATCATTTCATATTGGATTTCTTGGGTTATTCAATGGGAAAGAATAACTAAAAAAAAGAAAATGAAATGGGAAATAGAACCTAGAGAAATAAAGGGAATAAAACCTTGTCATTGTAAAGATATAATGTGGTTAATTTGGCATACAATATTATATGAAGCAAATGAATACTCAGAAGATATAAAATTACAAATACACAATCTTTATTTCCTCTATAAATCCCATTATTCTCCTGGGAAAAGAACTACAAGAATACCTCTTATCTATCTAGCTGTTGCATACTTAACACACAATAAGATAGAGTTTAATACTCCCATTAAAAATAATTTACCAATATTTATTCAAACACAAGCACAAGTAAATCTAATGTTTTATCTTAAAAAACAAAATGAAATTAATAATTTTGTTCATATTGAAAAAGAAAAGAAAAAACAAACATCCATTCAAGAAGAAAAATCAAATGATGTCTTTAATATAATTAATGAGATAAGAACTATAAGAAAATAATTATTTCACAAATCTAAAACCCCAACCACCACAGTAAGAATTATTATTATAATTTATACCATTACTACCTCCATGATACTCATTAATATGGACTCTATATCCTCCTACCTTTTTATTAACCTTCTTTATTAATGATTTTAATGCCTGAACATTACTATCTTCATCCTCTTCATCCTCTTCTTCCTCTTCTTCCTCTTCTTCCTCTTCATCATCATCTTCTGATTCGCTACTAAATGATACATCATCACCTAATCCTATTTCTGATGCTGAATCATCTTCTTCTACTTTTATTGATTTTTCTTTTGATTCTTCATCTTCTTCTTTATCTTCTTCTTCCTCTTCTTCTTTATCTTCATCATCTTCTTTATCATCCTCTTCATCATCATCTTCCTCCTCTTCATCTGCTCCCTCCTTTGATTCTTCTTTCATTTTTCTCATTTTCTTTAAATGATTCTTGTAAGTTTTATCATCTTTCCATACAATATTCTCTCCATCCCAAGTCCCTACATCTTCATCTTCATTTTCATCCATAACTACATCATCCTCAAAATAATGAACATATTTTAAACCATCATAAATAAGTATTTCTTTATCATCTTCTTCATCTTCTTTCTTAACCTTCTTCTTTTTTTCTTCTTTTTTTTCTTCTTTTTCTTCTTTTTCTTCTTCTTTTTCTTTTTTTTCTTCTTCTTCTTTTTCTTCTTCTTTTTCTTTTTTTTCTTCTTCTTCATCTTCCTTTTTTTCTTCTTCATCCTCTTCTTTTTTTTCTTCTTCTTCATCTTCCTTTTTTTCTTCTTCATCTTCTCCCGCATCATCAAATAATACCTCTTTACTTGAAGATTTTTCTTCACTCTTATCTTTCTCAAACCATTCTTCTGTTCCTCCTGGATACATTATAACATTCATAAATCCACTCTCATAAATTAAATCTACTAATTTTTCAGCTGAAGGACAACCCTCATTTAAACAATATACTATTATAGGAACATCTGTAGTTCTATGTTCTTTATCATCTAAGAACTCTTTTATCGGTGGATACATAACAGGTTTCTTTAAGGTACTTTTTATTAAGGACTTTACCTTTCGATATCTTTGTGTTCTTGTTTTACCCTCTAATTCTTTATAATAAAGATTCACACTATTCGGTATATGTCTTTTTTCAAACTCTTCAGGTGGTAAAGCATTGATAATAACTTTATTCTTGCTTTCAACAATATGTTTCATAACTTCATAAGGAAATTTACATATAACTTCTAGTGTTCCTATAGTTTCACTCCAATTATTATCACTATCTAATACACTATAATGAACATGTCTAGGATAAAGATTACCTTCATCTCTATAAACATCGGGACAGTTTAGGATTAATGTAGCATTTCCCTTTTCATCAGTTTTTACTAAACCTCTATTATTCTCGTTTCCATAACCATTATAAGCTTCTTTCGCGTCTTTAACAGGACTCAAATCTTTTATATCTAAAGGTTCGCTTGCCCAATAAAAAACCCATGAATCACCCTCCTCTATTTTTAACTCTACGTCTAATTGTGTTTCTTTTATTGGCGGAGTTTCTTCTTTTAAAGCATTCTTATGTGCGTTATATTTATCTTCACACGTTAATGCTCTCGGAAGCATAGTGTAAATACCTTCTTCTTTCATCCATTTTGAAACATTGTGTTTATTTTTCTTTGAACTACAAGTTAAACAAGTTCTTTTTTTCGCCTGCATTATATTTAATCATAGATATTAATCAAAGTTGATGAAACATATTTCTACCATAAAACATCTATATGTCTTTTTAATAATTTTTGACTCTCAATAATTATCTTACTATAATCTTTATCTTCTGTTAGAATCTTTACAATATCATCTTCTCCCTTCACACTAATACAATTCTTCCCATCTATAAATGTTGTTCCCTTCTTTATCCAGTCTTCATTAAGTATAAGAATACATCCGTTATATATCGCCTCTAAAAATGTATATTGTGTTCCACCTCCATCGTTCTTGATTGTTGACATATCAATCATATATTTAGCACCTCTTAATATATCTCTCCCATCATGAAGTAATGGATAAGATTTTTTAAATTTTCCTTTCCAATGTTCTTCTATATTAAGTGTTTGTAGTTTATGATGAACATATAATCTATTCTCTGCTCCAAATAATGCGATCTGTAATTCTTTAGGAAGTTTCATATTAGCCCGTAATAATATATCTGTATTCTTATCAAAATCTATTCTTGAAATAGATACACATTTTATATCTTCACAAGAGTCACCTCTTTCATAACTGTAAAATGGATGTATTTTAAAAGTAGATTGAATATCATATTCTTTCCTCAAGAACTCTTGAACGGTTTCTCTTATTGTTATAAATCTAAGTTTATCTTTGTATTTCAAAATAGGACTATCTTTAGCTTTTAGCTCTGTCGGATCATGAATAACAATTGTTGTTCCTTCTGGAAAATGCTCCAAGTATTCATAATAATGTTTGTCTATTGCTGTAATAAAAAGATTCGGAAGTTTTACTATATCACTAATACATAGATTCTGATATTGAACACCATAACCATAATCTCTCTTATTTTTTTCTGTTCTTTTACTTATCTTATAAAGTTCATAATCATATTTTAATGCCATATGAGCTGTAAATGTCACCCAGCCACCATAAACAGGCTTTGCCATATAAATCATGCTCTTTTTACTCTCTCCATATTGATTAATAATATCCATCAGTTTATTATAATAAAAGAAAAATCATTATTTCTTTTTACGTGGTTCAGAAATAATTCATTATTTCTTTTTACGTGGACTCTTCTTTTCATTTTGAGATTCTAGTGCTTCCTGAGTAATACTTATTTTCTTTACATTTCCCGTTTTTAATATCTCTTTAGTTTCATTCTGAAAAGTTGCTTCATTCTCTATCTTCTTTTCATCTAGATCTTTTTTAGGTTTAGAACTGAATAAAAAATCTTTCTCATTATCATCTATTAGATTTTTTTTAGGTTCTGTTCTTTCTTCTTTCCTTGGTTCTTCTGATATTTTATCTTTAGGTTTAGACTTATCTTCTTTATCTTTGGGTTTATCTTGTTTATCTTTAGGTTTAGACTTATCTTCTTTATCTTTGGGTTTATCTTGTTTATTATTTCCTAATTGTTCTTCTAATCTTTCTTCTTTTTTCATCATTTTCATATCTTTAATAACTATATCTTTTACTTCCAAAGGTTTCTCATCTTTCACTATTTCTGAACTTACATCTAAAATAGCATCTTCAACTACTTTAAACTTCTGTCTTGATTTTAATACAGAATATATATCTGTATCAAATGTACTCTTAACTTCAGTATACTTCATAGTAAACTCGTCTCTCTTTTTTAAAAATCTTGAATATCCTAAGGCATTTAAAACATTGCTCATAATTACTATGAATATATATACATATCATAGATAATTTATGGAGCAATATCACACTAAAGATAAATTAGAGATAGGGATTGATGAAGCTGGTAGAGGGTGTTTCTTTGGTCCTGTATGTGTAGCTGCTGTCATATGGCCTAATGAAGAACCCGATGTAACTATGGAAATTAAAGATTCAAAAAAACTTACAGAAAAAAAGAGAAATATTCTGAGAGAATATATTGAAGAGAATGCGATAGCATATTCTGTTAAGTTTATTCATAATGATGTCATTGATAAGATAAATATCTTAAAAGCTACTATGAAAGGTATGCACGAATGTATTGATGATATTAGAAAGAATATAGAAATAGATAGTTTATTGATAGATGGAGATAGATTTGAACCGTATATGGATCATAATTTTGAGTGTATCGAACATCATTGTATAGTTGGAGGTGATGATAAATATAAATGTATAGGCGCAGCTAGTATTTTGGCGAAAACATATCGTGATGAATATATCAAAGATCTTGTTAAAAAAGATCCTGAATTAGAAAAATATGGTTTATTAAGTAATAAAGGTTATGGAACAAAAGTTCATAGAGAAGCAATTAAAGAGTATGGATTAACAAAATATCATCGTAAAAGTTTTAAAATATAATATATATATATATATGAAAAAAAGAATAATGCGTTCAAAGAAGAATTCTAAGAGAAAGAAAACTTTTAAGAGAAGAAATACTCTTAAGCGAAAAAAATCTCTTAAGAGAAAGAATAATACTTCACGAAGAAGAAAAAGTATGATGAAAAGAGGTGGAAGACCAAGGGCTCAATCCAAAGAAGAGGTTCAGGAGGAGAGAGAAGTAGCAGCAGTAGCAGCAGCACAAGTAGCAGCAGCACAAGTAGCAGCAGCACAAGTAGCAGATAGAGAGGCAATAATTCATAAAGTTTTTAAAAAAAATATGACTATCACTATCAATAGAGGTAGTATTACTAGAATATTGAAAAATAATGGAGATCTTTTAATACCTAATAAAGATTTTTTACCAACAGAAATAAAAAATCAATCTATCCTTTCAGTTGACACTAAAAAAATAAACTTTTATGGTGGAAAAAAACCATTCTTTTTAGATTATTTTTCACCAGGAAGAGTTTATAATTCAGATGATACTGTTATTAATTTATCATGGAGTTTTTCAATAAATAAAAATCTAATAATATGTGATCTAATTGGGAGACAAGATAATTCCCTTAGTTATATAACTAATAATAATACGATGTATGTTACTACAGGGGATGAAAGAAAAGATCTATATACAAAACTTAATAACGCATTTACGAATAGAGTAAAATACAAAATACTGCCAACAAGTAATTTAGCTTCTAATTTACAGAGTTATTTTATGCGTCCTATATTAAACATGAGTATATTTAATTCATTAAAAGAATGGTGGTTAGAGAAAAACATAAAAGGTGATGAACCTAATATCATATTTGAGAATGCTCTCAAATCTACAGCTGGGAAATTTAAAGAAAATACAGAGTGCTACGTTGAGAGTATATATGTAAATAGACATGAAAACACAGCATTTACTTTAAGTAAAGGGCCAAAATGTAATATTGGATGGATGCAACGGGCCAGAAACCGAAATAATATTTTCATAAAAGATATAGGTAGGGGTGCATTGGTATCAACTACAGATGATAATAATCTAACTATATCGAATGTATATGGTTCGTATGGTTCAGAATTAATCAGGTCATAAATTATAAAGAAATATCAAAAGAAATCTTTTCATATTTATCAAATTCTCACAGTTACTATTTCTCAAAAAAGCACAATTTTCACTTTATATGATTCTTCAAAATATTAATACATCTTTTTCCAAAAAGGTGAGCCATTCTTTCTAACTTGTAATGTATACGTATATATCTTACCTGAACCACCCAACCCCTCATGTGGTGCATATCTCACCTTTGTTCCTATAGGTTTTTTGAGTATATTGTAATAATAAGAAGCACTTGGTCTAGTTTTATCTTTACGATTCCCTGAAACTTTCACATTCTTAGTTTTTCTTAATTTTCTTCCAGTTCTATTCTTAAATATTAATTCTCTTTTTGCTTCTCTTCCAGTTGTAATATATTGTCTTTTTGTATGATCTATCGCCTTACCTCTATTTATTTTACCTCTTTTTTTAGTATTCTTTCTTTTCTTTTTATCTTTCAAAAAATCTAAAAATTTCATTATATTATTGTGTTTATTTTTTTTTGAACTTCCTCTGCTCCTAAATGAGCAAGTTTTTTCATGCTCAAGAACACTATCAAAACTTCCTCTAAAATCACAATATTCGCAAACATAATTATCAGAAAATATTCTATTAAACTCTTCGCAATTCACTTTATCATCTATTTTTGTAGGATCACTATATTCTCTTACAATTGAATCTCTTATATCATATTCTATATCTTTATGATTCTTATGAAGTTTTTCACCATCTATTAAATAACTTCTAATCAATTCCAATGAATCTTTATAAGTTTCCATAAATAATGTAACTTCAGTATGAATCTTTGTTCCGACTTCTTCATTAAAAGAATCTCCACGATAACTTACCTGAGGGTGTATACATGTCACCTTTTTATTTTTACACACCTTTGTATCTTTAGGATTCTGATATATCTTTTCTATAATTTCAGTAGGTATATCCTCTTTTAGTTTAAAAACATACAAATATCCATTTCTTTCAAATAATTTTTCTCCAGTTATTTTTGATTTAATAATTCTTGCTGTATAATGTTTTTGATTCATAATCATCTCATAAATATACCATACGGCTATTTCCATATCTAATCCAAAGAATGTCATCATATTTTTTTTTGCAAAGTTTAGTGGATAATTCTCTGATCCGTGATATAGCAGTGTTCCTTTACGTAAATAATATTTATCATCTTTTTTTAACAATAACCTCTTATAATATTTTATCATATCACTTACACCTTCTTTAAACTCTTCAATATCATCCCCTTTAAAGATTGTTACTAAATCTCTATCCATAGGGTCTTTTTTATAAATTTTATCCATATTACTATTGATAAATAATATTAACATTACATAGATTATTAATCAAAACTCACTAAGATTTCCCCTTGTGATGGAGATTTCTTTAATTGTTTAGAATTATCTATCTCAATTAATCTGTAAAGTTTTATTTTATTACCATTAATAGATTTATCACATGATACAAGTGTATAACCATGAGTCTTTATAAATTGTCTAAGGATAGTTATACATTTCTTTTCATCTATAACATCTAAATATACTCTTGCTTTACATGGAATATAATATTTCCTTAGTTCTCCTTTATATTCATCTATCTTTTTTACAGTTTCTAATTCTTTCATATTTAATTTATTAAAAGAGTTTTTATCATTTATTCCTTCTTCAAGACCAAAATAGCTCAGTAATTTATCTACAACATTTAATTCTGGAACACAACTAAATAACTGATTTTTTGTCATAGTATAATAATAAATATAAAAATATATTATAATTTATATTTATAGTAATGAATGAACCTTTAAATGTTTGGAATATAATTGATACATATTTTAGAGATAATGTTTACTATAAAACACAACATCATATAGACTCTTTTAATGAGTTTATCTTTTCTGAGAAAAATGGTATTCGACATATTATTAAAAGACAAAATCCACTATTAATTTATAAAGAGGAAAAAGAGGGGTCTTTCTTGTATGAAATTAAGATTTATTTTGGAGAAACAATTGAAGATAATCCTGAGAGTTCAGAATATGGTAAAATAAAAAGAGTTGATGAAAATATATTTGTATCTTCTCCATGTGAAATATTAGATGATGAAAATAAATTTATGTATCCGAATATAGCAAGATTAAAAGGATATACCTATGGTTCAAACATATTCTGTAATGTAGGAATTATATTTATTGACAATGAAAAAAATAAAATAACAGTAATCAATCATCCTAAAATAAATCTAGGAATGATTCCTATTATGGTTCATTCAAAAATGTGTATATTAAATGGTCTTGATTCGGGACAGCTTAAAACTCTAGGTGAATGTCCTTATGATCAAGGTGGTTATTTTATAGTTAAAGGAAAAGAAAAAGTAATTATTTCACAAGAAGATAAAGTTGATAATATACTTTATATTAATCCATCTTCTGATGACGGTGTCCTTTTACAGGGAGCTATAAAATCTGTATCTAATGAAGGATATCAATCATCGAGAACAAATCATATTTATTTAACTGAAACAAAAATTGATAGTAAACATTCTTATAAAATTAATAGATTACTTGTTAGAATATTAGGATTAGAAATTAAGATTCCTTTGTTCATACTTTTAAAAGCTTTAGGGATGAGAAATGATAAAGAAATTATATCACATATAATTTATAATGAAGATAGCCAAGATATAAAAAGTAATATGATGAATATATTAAGATATGCTGTAAAAGATTCGGAACCTATATATACACAAACAGCTGCTCTTATGTTTATGAGTGTAAATACAAAGGGTAAAGAAGTTATTAATGTTATAGATTTATTAAATAATAATCTTTTGCCTCATTATAAAGATCATAAACAAAAAGCATACTTCTTAGCTTACTCAACGAGAAAAATATTACTTACTCATTTAGGAGTTTTATCACTTACAGATAGAGATTCTTATGCGAATAAACATATAGATTTAAGTGGTTCTTTACTTTTAGAGCTTTATAGAGAATTATGGGGAAATTATCTTAAGAATACATCTTTAACAATTGATCATGAATATAAATTCAATTTCAAATTAGGCGATGAAATCACAAATGTTATCAATGATGGTAACTATAAACGTGTATTTAATTCAAGTATTATGGATCGTGTTTCTAAATCTTTCGGTGCTATGTTTGGCACTGGACTTTCTGCAAGACAAGGTATAGTTCAAGATCTGAATCGTCTATCTGGATTAGGCACACTATCTCATATTAGAAGACTTTCTTTTCCACTCCCATCAGGATCTAAAACTATAGGTCCTAGAAAACTACATAATTCACAATGGGGTTTTGTTTGTCCTTCTGAATCACCCGATGGTAGTAATGTTGGAATTATTAATCATTTATCTATTATGGCAAAAGTAACATCAAATATAAATAGTGATTCTATAATAGAAGTACTTGAAGAATTAAATTATATTTCATTAAATGCGATAAATATAAATGATTTTAATCATAAATGTAAAATATTCTTGAATGGGAAATGGATCGGTATTCACTACAATCCTGAAATAATCTATAAAGTTTTAAGGTTATATAAATTAAATAGTATTATAAATATTCATACCTCAATTGTATGGGATACAGTTCTTAATGAATTATATATTTCTACAACATCAGGTAGAATAATAAGACCTCTTTTTGTACTCAGAAATGATAGAACTAATAATCTTATTAGTGGAGATTTATCTACTATAAAAGAATGGAATCGTGCTATACATGGATATTTATATGAATTATTAGATGGAGAAGTATCAATTTATGACGATGTATATCATAAAGATATTATTGATAATCTAAAAAGTTCTCATAAAGACTATTTAGCATTTTTAGAAAGTAAACAAGCGGTTATAGAATATATTGATCCTAGTGAAGCAAATACTTCTCTTATAGCTAGAGATTATCGTTCTATAGATAAAAATTATACACACTGTGAAATACACTCATCTTTAATTCTTAGTCCTGTAACATTAAATATCCCATTCCCTGAACATAGTCAAGCTCCAAGGAACGTTTTTTCTTGTCAGCAAACAAAACAAGCTGTAGGAACATATTCTACAGCTTATAATACTCGTTTTGATACTTTCGGATATATTCTTAACTATCCTCAAAAAGCACTAACAACTACACGATATAAAAAATATACACATGTTGATAAATTACCATATGGTGTTAATGCGATTGTAGCTATAGCATGTTATAGTGGATATAATCAAGAAGATGCTGTTATTCTTAATAAATCTTCTGTTGATAGAGGTATGTTTCAAAATGTTTATTTTAGAAGTTATGAAGATTCAGAAGAATCTAATAATGGAATAACATCTAAGTTCTGTAATCCTAAATATCAAAAAAATATTATGAATATGGGAACAAAAAAATATGAGAAATTAGATGATAATGGATTTATAAAAGAAAATATAAAAATAACTGATAATGATGCTTTTTCATGTAAATGTACAAAAGTCAATACCGAAAATGGGGAAATGACTAAATTATCTGGAGGAACTATAAAAAAGAATACATATGGTATTGTTGATAAGGTTGTTGTTTATGAAAATAAAAATGGTCTTAGAACTTGTAAAGTACGTGTGAGAAAAAATAGAATCCCTGAAATAGGTGATAAGTTTTCAAGTCGTCCTGGACAGAAAGGTGTGTGTGGTATGCTCTTAGCACAAGAAGATATGCCTTATTCTAAAGATGGTATTGTACCTGATCTTATTGTTAATCCTCACGCAATCCCTAGTCGTATGACAGTTAATCAATTATTAGAAATGATATTAGGAAAAAGTTCAGCTTTAGGAGGATTCTTAGGAGATGCAACTCCATTTCAAAATAATGATATAAATGATTACACTAAGATCCTCGAAGGATATGGTTATGAAGGAAAAGGTAATGAAGTTCTTTATAGTGGAATTACTGGTGAACAGATTCATACTTCTATTTTTATGGGTCCTATTTATTATCAAAGATTAAAGATTCAAGTTGCTGATAAAGTTCACTCTAGAGCTACCGGAAAAATGAATGGATTAATAAGACAACCTGTATCTGGAAGAGCTAGTGGTGGAGGATTTCGTATAGGAGAAATGGAACGTGATAGTATTGTATCTCATGGTATATCAAAGTTCATGAAAGAAAGTATTATGGAGAG